>JAABUI010000207.1_pt1 | contig 73072 bp, 66 predicted proteins | sample 5559111 | NCBI WGS metagenome assembly JAABUI01 (sample SAMN10711870, study PRJNA513365) | rock metagenome | isolation source: Antarctica rocks | place: Antarctica: Victoria Land, Buttleship Promontory | reverse complement strand
AACCCTGAATAGGGTTGGCCTCGGAACAACCCTATAGCCTAGCGGCGAGCGGCCGGCGATAGTCATCAACATAGCCACCAACATAGCTACCAACATAGGTGCGTAGCTAGGATCGTAACAATTCTGACAGTCATAGATTGATTGTCTAAGAAACGACATTATATATTGTATTGATCAGATGACAAAGAAATCTTTGCAGAACAAACAGTCAATCTACTGTTGATATGAGTCTTCAGAACTCATGAGCTATCAAGATCAATAGTGTTTGATAGAGATTTGCAATTCATATTAATTGTCTGAAAGTCTTTATGTCTGAGACTCAACATTAAGATGAAACTATTCATCGACTATCACTCACAGATTGATGATCAAACGAAAAAAGTGAATCAGAATGTAGAACGATATCTACGAAGCTACTGCTCATACATGCAAGATGACTGATTCATCTGACTATTTATGACTGAATTCGTCGATAACAATGCTATTTCATCGTCAATTGAACAATCAGCGTTCTTTCTGAATAAGAGCTTTTACTCTCATATGAGCTTCAATTTGAATTCAACTGAATATGAGATCACTCAAGCTAGAATTCAAGCGAGCAAAGCAAAGAATATATTCAAACACATGAAATGATCATTAACGTTGATCAAGCAGACATTAGCAAGAGTCAGAGTCACAATGAAGAAACAGATTGACAAACATCAAAAGAAAATGATCTACAAGATAAATGACATGATGTTTCTAAATTCTAGAAACACTATGATCGCAAGATCATCAAAGAAGCTGAATGATAAAATGCTAGAATCTTTCAAGATTCTGATTAAGATTGAACATGCATATCAACTGAAACTGTCATCGACAATGAAGATTCATTCAGAGTTCACTTTGAATCTACTATGATTGAATTTGAAAAACTCTCTGAAAGAACAATGAAATGAGTCGTCTGATTCTATAGTGATAGATGACGAAGATGAATAAAAAGTGAAGAACATACTGAACTTCAGACACTACAGAAGACGACTGCAATATCGTGTCAATTGAAAAGACTATGACGTCAATCTACATTGATACAATGTCGATGAAAATGAGTTCAAAGACTGCTCAAAGATTGTAAATGACTTTCATCAGAAGTATTTGAACAAGTCAAGTTAGAAATCGACTCAACAAGAATTGATCAATCAAACTGCAGCAATAAGAACATTGCTAAATGAAGAAGAGAAATAATGTTGCAAGCATGCATCTCTGTTACTTCTGATTAGTCTGATTAGTCTAACATAGACTAGTATAAAGCTGTGAGTAGAACTGTTGTTGACACGCTAGCGACTTAGCGTGTTTTCATGAGTAAAACTCACATCATGTTGCATCTTTTTTCTACTTCAGCTTTGAACTTCTAGTTAGAATACACTCATATGATTCTGTTACGATCCTAGCTACGCACCTATGTTGGTAGCTATGTTGGTGGCTATGTTGATGACTATCGCCGGCCGCTCGCCGCTAGGCTATAGGGTTGTTCCGAGGCCAACCCTATTCAGGGTTAGCTTATGTTCTCCTGAGTCATATAGATAGCCGGCTCTTCCCTTCTAGATACTTTCCTTCCTTAGCATTTATATACTCGTTACATTACACCCATATGACTCGCTCTATGCTGGCCCCTAACAGAAAGTCTTCAGCTGCTGGAAAGATCTTTCGAAAGACGCTCTTCGAACGAAACTGAGATCTAAAGAGAGAGTCATACATGAAGAGATTCTCTTGCATAGTATAAACGATGTTACGATGACAGTGAATCTCTTTGACGATGACGAGAGGGATTCAATGTAAAAGCAGAAGGCGTAGTATCTTCAAGCGAAGGGCCGAAGTCAGTGAATCTGTCATAGCTAAAAGAATGTCAGCTGTGAAAGATTTGAACAGCTTCAAATTTATCGGTTTGATTTTTCTATTGATTTTCCAATAGAGCGTTGAAGGTTTGAGAATGTCAAGAATGTCTGAATTCAATAGTAAATTTGGGGGGGGCGCGACAATTGCGATGCCAAGGAATTCATAGCTTTCTGCACACGCTAATATCACCACCCCAAAGGTCTGACTTTTTCTCGCCTCGCATTCGTCAGAATGGAGAACGAGCAGCGAGTCTTCCTCGCATATCGAGCCGTTTTCGAGGGCAACAACGCCCAGATCCGTCAGCCTAAAGCGATCTTAAAAGTCGTTTCCAAACACCGCAAGTCTGCTCAGACTCTCCTCCAAAGCCTTGGGGAGAAGCAGGTCCTTGACACTCTGAAATCGCTCTTGGAGCGGAAGGTCTTCCAATCCGAGCTTGAAGCCAAACTAGCATTTCCTAATCTTTTTACGACGTCCTTGGCTCAGGACGTCCTGCATAATGCTTCAGAGGCCGATGCTGCAAGATCTCAAGCGGAGGCGCTTGAGGACATGGTCTCCCAAGAGGATGAAAAAGATGAGGCATTGGAGGCGACTGACGAAGTGCCCTCGGTATTGAATGGTGCCGCCGGTAGGTTAACATATATGCATTTCCAACATCCTAATAAAATGTCAATAGCTGTCCCTACGCTACCGATCACGAACAGAATTAAATCACCATCGTTGTATCCTGTGTACATTCCATACAAGATTCAGCATCTCGTTCTTACTAGAGCGCAACAATTACTCGAGGAGTGTTGTTATAATTTTTCTACCCAGTGGTTGCCTGAATTGCTTGAACAACGCAGGTGGGACTGCAAGGAAGCTATTGAGTTAAACAAATGGACGCACGCCGCCACGAAACGCCTGGACAAGCTCCCCTCAAGCTGCTTTACGGCCTTCGCTAACGACTCTGCGCTATCTTTGGCTAATGTCCTTGTCTCTGCCAACAAGTTACGGCACTCGGCTGTACATCGTCTCCCTACGACGGCGAAGGGCATTTTGGAGATGGTCCATTCAGCGACCAGGTTTGCCAGGGTTCTACGTGACACAACTCGCGAACAACAGTTTAACGAGCTGCACCGTGAGCTGGAGGGGAAAATTAGGGCTTTGGAACTTAATAAAAACTTCTTAGAAACGAACCTTGAGCAAGAATTGCAGGATATTGCAAAGCAGCGGAGAGAACTTGACAAGAAGGAGAAAGAGGCCATAGCTGTGATGTTGAGAGAAGATGAGGACCACGGCTCGTTGATAGGTATTCTTCTTTCGGATTCTGTCAATCACATATTTGACGAAAGCAAGAATAAAGGTGCAGAAGTCACAGAAGCGGAGCAAAACTCGGATCATGAGATCGAAGGGGAAGAGGAGCAAGAGAGCGCCTCGAAATATCATTCAGGTCACCAGTTAGAGCTAAACCACCCTACCTCGCCGAGTTCCGTTACCGACCATGATACTAAAACTAAAAAGAATAGGTCAAATCAAGGCTATCAACCGCTTGCTATCGCCGCACAACGCCTTCAACCTCCAGCAGAGCCAAATGCATCATTCGATGAATGTCAAGGCAATGCCTATGAGTCGAAGGACGGCCCTAATCTGCAGCCAGGGAACGATAAATCATGCTTTCTATATGCACAAAAACAAGCAATCCCAGCGCAAGAACTAACAGAGTGTTCTCCAACAAATGGAGACGTCGATACGGGGCTTGAGACGGAATCAGGAGAATGTGAGATCGGAAGCCAAGGTTGCGATGAGTACAGTGTTCCTCAAGAAGTGCACGGTACATTATCCTCCATCACGTATTGAAGAGACTTGCTCAAACCCTCTAGCTCTCTTAACCGGTATCCTACCCCAAGAAATCTACAAAGCGGTCTGTAAAGCCGTCGATGAGAAACTGAGTACCTACAACTTTCACGAAAACAGCTTTACGAAGCTCGGTGACAAACGTCTGCAAAGAATCTGCAATTATATAAAGAAGCAGACGAAACTCGATGTAGCTACACACCTGGTACATACCAATTTTGCGTCCTGACATGAATGAGATTTCTTCATACTAACGTCTCTTCTTCTCATAGATCGAAATACATGACATCATCCGGCTTCGTTTTGCTACCTTCAAAGCGGAAAAGCGTCCACCAGTGAAGCGTATTACTAAGAAGATCAAGAGATCGCTTCCACCGAAAACACAACCTAAAATTGACTTCTCGGAGTCACATGATCACAGTCATGCCGATGCACCGCTCGAAACTGGACCGCTTCGATCGCAAGACCTCACGATCAAGTCCCAACCGCCTCCTGAAGATATTTCAAAATGTTCGCCTTCGTCCTCAGAAGATTTTCAACTTCTAACATCTTCACAACCATTAAATGAGACCCCACCTCCGACCAACCAAAGACCCATTTCTTCTTCGGCCCCCTCCTCGCGACTTCGTTCTAGGAGGATAGCACCAACTTACATACGCCCCGTAAGCAAAAATACAGTGTCAGAGCTAAAGATGTTCCGATTGGCTGCCGTGGGAGACGTCCACGGGGTTGGCAAGCTGTGCTCGTTGCATGTTGGAGAGGATGGCAAGGTGGAAGGGACCCTGGTCGTTGACAATGATGAGATCTCATATGGGGGAGATGCATGAAGTGGACGGAGGTAAGAGTGTTCTTACCTTTGCAGCACGCTTCTCAGCCCTCTCTGATTTCCCATACTAAAGAAGCACAGCACGAGTTGGTAATGTCATGAAGAATGTCGGGGTCAGTTGTGAATACACATTTCTGGTGGCTCGTCTCCCACGACCCCCAAAAGCATTGTTCCGATTGTTTGCATCTCGTTGTGTAAGGTAGAGAACAAATCCAATATGATTGCTATTCAGGACCAGGTAGCACGGGGCAATAGATGATTGTTTGCTTAGCTGGCATGTCATTCAGTCAGGAATACGCCACAGCATAAGTTACAATGGATTCGCGATCGAAATAGTGTGCACGAAGCGTTTATACCTTAGGAATGGATAGAAAATAATAGGGCTGCGCTCACCCTGCGCCGGAGCGAGGGTGAGGTCGGGGCAGAGTTCCATCTTCTTGGCTGTATCAAAATTTCAGAGGAAGTTCTCTCAAGGTCACCTCCCCGCTTCCGCGAAAGTCTAGCACACTTTCCTTCATGTTCGCTTGTTATCGGAGTTGATGTTGGCTGGTCTTCAATCTTTAGAGAGTGGAAGGGCAAAGTTTCCGCTTCTGGGCAGCATCTCTGTTGACCGGTCTAAAGGAGTCTCTGGGGGAATAGTAGGATGATAATCCTTGAATCTTCCCCGCGCTCTATGACTGTCCAACAGTCCTGTGGACAGAAGGTTGCTGTTTTGAAATTGCTCATGCTCAGATTTGGTTTTTCATCCAATGGCTGTTCGATAACCAGGGCCCACGTATGAACGACGCATTGGAAATGCTCGCGAGTTCAGCTGTAAGTTCACGACTTTAGTTGAACAGCGAAACCTCCAGAAGACTGCAAAAATTTGGTCGTTGTTCAGCCACGCCAGCTCCTCTCTTGTCACTTACGAATCAAGGGTTTGGCTGAGCCATGAATGTCACCGCAATTCTCTGGAGGGGGTTTGTAAAAGACCCAAAGGAGGGAGGGAAACAACTACTCGGAAGAAGCAAACTATCCATCATCTACATGCTCTCGTCGGGCCCGCTCGTTTCGATTGCTGCATCATTTTTACTTCAAAAGGGGTTGCTGTGTAAGTATACTGGCTAAACCAGCCCCCGTCATGGCATAACGATATGTTTCCTAACCTTGACCGGTTCCTGCAATGTACTCCCTTAAATTTCCTCTCGTATCCGGACAATCTCATCGGGTATTTTAAGCGTCCCACATCCATCAAGAGGGCTTGTAAGTCAAAAGTACTCCTAAACAACAATTAGTATAACTTATAGGCTCGAGAAATAGGAAAGCGCTCAGAGATTCACTTATCAGGCTTCTTCCATTCAGACCGAGATACCCCACCTGAGCACCTTCTCGGCATCTGGTGTATTCTCCACACTCTTCCATCACAGTGGGAACCTTCGCGTCCTACATATGATCCATAGCAGTCAAAAATTCCATGTTTGCTTTTGGGGTGCTTCTAGCGTCTGTTCAAATATCTCCAAAAACCTGGCTTTGTAGAAAGGTGGGCACACGCTGCATGGAACCGGGGGGGTGTGGTTTGAGAAACCTGATATGCTTGGGCTTAACCTGGTTGTAAACCCTAAGCATACGCGAAGTACAGCCCAAGCATATCCTGTGCATCTCTTAGGCATATTTTGAGTATATCTCAAGCATCAGCGAGCGCCTCATGGGTCAAAACCTAGGAACCCGATTCCATAATCACTACCACCACGAGAATAGTAGCCGAGTCCCTCTGTGCCGAATTCTTCTGTGTCAGATCCTTCCACGTTAAATGAGGTTTCTTGTGCTTCGTCATCCAGCGCTGTCTCTATGTGGACAGATTTAAAAACCTCGAGTTCTTTCAGAACTGTGCTCGGGCTATTTACAAACTGTGACAATCTTTCCGAATTATCCGGAGCTCGCGTACGCACAACACTTCAGATTTTGAGGTTTCGGCCGAAGGGTCGAGCTATTATCCATAGGTCCTGAGGTATCCGGTATCGGCAGCTCCAATACGTTGCCAAAATCTGCAAATGCTTCAGGCTCATGCTCCGGATCGTCAGGAATTGAGTAGTGGTGTTCGAGCCCGCAAGCTGAACTGTTCCAATCAGCTCAGCATTTATACCTTCTGTATGGTTCAAATGATCCTCTCGGTTATCGCTCACCAATTGATTATAGTACAACAGTCCGAAACCAAAGGGTTCTCTTGCCCACAAGTAGGCCTTGGACAAATACCACGTCTAAATCGATGCCCAGCCACGACCATCGACTGGTCTATACTTGAGTCGGGAAAACACATACTTCCCATTCTTTCTTTGCAATGGCCAGTCGTCTTCTCTTCGCATACAAGAGGTGGTATTGTCCCTGTAAGATATGTCGTTCACCGGGAAGGTGTCTAAATTCGCACTTCAAAATCGAATCGATTACTTCCCAATAGCGGAAATATCGGTATAGTAGCTCTTAAGTACGACCCAATGCATCTTGAAGATGAATACAATCTTGTATAGCCTCAGGCGGTCCGCGTGGCAGTCGCTCCTGAACCTGACGAAGCAAAGCGTAAATCTCAAGATCAGTCTCAAGTATCCGCTTGAGGAGCTTTAGTGCTTCAACTGAGAATTTTCCAACCATTCTTAAAAGCTGCTCAACAACAAGCTTGACTCGGTCGAGATATACGGCTATTTCTCGAACCGCTAGAGGTAGCATTTCGAAGATATGCCATTGTTGTCATTCAACTAGACCAAGTGTCTCCAGCAGGCTACAATGACGCTCCGTTGAGACACGCCGATCTTTCTCCAGACTCTGTCTCAGATCACTGCAGATTTCAGTGAGCCGGGCAGTGTTATAAATCGCGCTTTCGTGGGTTGTTTTGGTCCAATTCAGATTTTGGACCGTTCCTTTAACCAGATCTTGATCCGCAATTACTGTCGACACCAGCTCAACCAAATAGTCCACATTTTGCGCCGAAGATACATGTAAGACTTTCACACTATTTAGATTCTCGGAGGCCCTTTCAGCGGCAAAATGGGTTTCAATTATTTTGGAGAGCAACTCTGTTTGTTTATTATCGGCACTGGCTCCTAGTTGTGCGTTTACTCGTTCGAATTTAAAGAAGCATGATCTGCAAAGCCTCGTCATCAATCAGAGCAACACGCTCGGTTGATATGAATACATACACCACGAGCAGTGTGTCAATCATAACCACCTTGAATACAACAACAGCCCTAAACTTCGAACCCTCCTTTTTCATGCCCGCAGCCCACTGCACCTTTCTCAGTCCATTTACTGTTCGCTTCAAACTACGCACAACCCCCCTAATCCAGCTTCCGTATCCTTTCTAACCTTGGTCAAAAAACTCCCAGAGAGGTACCTAGCTCGTCAAAGCCAGCCCCCCCTCACGGCGTTAACCGTGCGTCACATCCGCACCATGTCCCCCAGGCGTCGTCGCTCAACGCTCTCCAGTTTGCAAAAGAGGTCAGTCAAAACGGCCTGGATCTCGTCTTTCTCGCGCGCCACCGGCTTTGCTGCAGAGCTTTACGGACGTCGTTTGATCAGGCTGATTTAATGTTGTAACGAAGTCGCCCGGATGAGAAGGCCGAATGATGCAGGAGTGGCCATGCGCGAAGGGGAGATGGTGGTAAGCAGAGGTTTTACTGTATCTTATCTTCATAAACTGGGTGAAAGGCTGCCTGTGGAGGCTACAACCCCAATGTCATGGTGCTGCCCAATCGGTATCTTGTGATATGCTTGGTACACGCGCTTGCTGACATTGGCGTATAAATGAATCTAAAGATCGCTTCTTCATCTCATAATAACAGGTGCATCCTTCTCATCTTATGCCTTCGGTTTTATATCCTTCAACGAAACACAATTTTTAAAACTCTGACTTTAACCCCAAGACTTTTTTCTGATTGGAAAATCTGCCTTATCTACATTGAGATCGACGCCTTGCCTATCTTTCGACATCGACTAATTAACACCAGAAAACTTTCAATACGTTCAACGCCACTATTCCTAGGTCTCCCAGGCAGACGACCTGAGACATCTTAAGTGACGAGACCCCTCCCCTATAACAAACACTCCCCACTTACTATACACGAACCAACCCTAACACTTCAGCCTAACCCCTCGCCTCGCCTCGCCCTCCCTAACCTCAAACATTACCTGTGCCGCCATAAAAAGCGCACAACACGCCGCCGCCAAAAACATCATCCCAGAAAAACTCCCCACAATCCCGCTCACGAGCCCTTTCAAGCCATCCCAGCCGACAGCAAACCCGACCAGATTCGCCGCCATCATCATGAGCACATTGGCCACGGCGCCGATGCCGCAGATGACGCGGTAGGCGGTGGGGTGGGATCTCCAGTTTTGGGGTGGGAAGACATAGCCGGCGGCGACTTCGGGGAGGATGAAGAGGGTGACGAGCCAGCCCCAGATAAGGAGGCGGAGCTGGATGTCGTGCCAGAGCGCCACGAATGTGAAGACGACCAGCATATTCCCTACAGTTCTCGCGGTGGCCCAGTAGCCCGTCGCACGGCCGCTGCCGCCCAGAGGCACGTAGACGTAGCGGACGGTCCAGCGGTTGAAGCTGCGGTGCCAGCCGCGCCAGAAGGCTAGGGCGGAGTAGTTGTCCGACATGCAGCGGACCATGTTCTCGGGCGGATCGATGCCATCGAGGAGGGCCCAGAGGCGGAAGAAGCGCCAGGGGAGGAGGAGCTTGAGCCAAATTATGTGTAGGTTGAAGTAGCCAATCATGCTGAGCTGGAAGGGGGTGTAGAGGTCCCAGACCGGCTGGGCTTTTGAGATGGCGACGACGTAGAGGAAGTGTAGCATCACTTCCATGGTGAGGAGGGCGATGAGGAAGCGGATGCCGTAAAGGATAGTGCGGGTTGTAGTTATGCTAGCGAGTTGGTTGCGCTGTTGGGAGATGTAGTCGTTGAAAGTTAGGATTGGGCCGGCAATGTAGAGGGGGGCGTAGAGGGTGTAGGCAACGTAGTTTAGGAAAGAGTAGTCGCTGGGTCTTGCGGGGACGGAGACACGATCGCGCTCGGAGAGGATGGTGGGGTCGAGTTGTTTCTTCTTGGGGTTGTTAGTCGATGGCCTGACCTGACTGCGTTTAGAGTGGGCGACAGACCTCGACGGGGCTACCCTGCAGTCGGTCCAAGCTCCAACAATAATCGAGATTAAAGCTTATAAGGCGTAAGACTGTTATCTTGAATAGAACCCCCCATCGTGGGAGTAACCCACCATAGCTATCTAAGACAGCACCCCAATTCGCGTCAGGTTTGCCCCCCAGAGACACTCCTGGTGTGGCAGACCATGGGAGGATCAGATTTGCAACGCTCGCTAATGGGTATCCGTGAAAGATTTCATTGGCAAACAAAATACCCACATTGAAAATCCATGTGGCAGCAGGCACATAGCTTTTTGGCAATTTCGTTGCAAGACAAAAATTAATGTAAAGTATCAAAAGTATCTTTAGCGCCGAAATGCCATGCAGCGCCGAGATGAACAAGACAGAAAACAACACATCAAATGTAACCCTCTGATAAAGTCGGGTATCCGCCTCAAGGTGCAGGCCAAATTGACTGTAGCCGTTCGGCTTGTCCTTCGGAGGTGTGCCATGTAAGCGGCCAGGTACGGAGTATACGCAGTCGAATAGCTTTCTCAAAAGAGGGTGGAGCACAAGGAGGAGGGATGAATATTTCAAGTTATCTCGAAAACCCGAGTATTGATCATCTGAGTTATCTACCTGTCGCCCCGGGATCCAGCCAGGGGAGAGGAGATGAGCATACTTGGTGTAATTTGGATGCGAGGCTTGTTTACTATCAGCCGTTGCCTTTTACAAGCTAATCTATGGACTGGAGGGAGTACCTACGTAGAGAGATATCGTACGCATTTTTGACCATCAGGAATACAGCCGACAGTATCATAACCCCATACACCAAGAACTCGGGTGTCCACCATTTCGAAAACCAGGGCACCGGGGGTGTTTCATTTTGCCCAACGCCATTGCCTCCAGCACTCTTGCAGCCCACTTCACTCGCTGAAGGCTTTATGGGATCAATACGTCTTTGCCTCGGTGAGGAGTTGGTGAAGCGCGTGTCGAGGGTGTCTAAAGAGTACAATCTCCTGAGATACTGTGATAGCATCATGGCATACTGGGAGGTTTTTTGTGTCCGGGTCAACAGTACGCAATCCCTATGATCCTTGGCGCAAGCTCTTGCTGGCGTCCAGCAACGATAGAGGCTAGAACAGGATGACCGAGGCTCGCGCCTAAGATAGCCGCTTACCAATCAACGTCTCGTGATATCAGCGACTGATGTATTCGGTTCCGGTTCTTACAATCAAGCTATGGCATTTTGCAATTGTTTCGCGTTTGGATTCTTTGAAATCTTAGCAGCAGGTACAAAAGGAAATTTGTGTTTCGCGTACATAACAAAACATCATTGCAGCGGTGAGACGTCAAGTATTTGGGCAAGATTTCTATGCTTTATACAAGTATTATCTAATAAATTATCTGCCCAACGAGGTATCTAACGCTGGCTAATCGAAAAGGAATAATACAGTAAACATCCTCCGATGTACCATCCAACACCGGCAGACAACAAACAAAGTAAAAACAACTCAAAGGAAAGAGCGCCGAAATGCAATCTTCCACCTACATCTTTTCAACCCGTCTCCAACATCCTCCTTACAACAAAGCCTCCCGTAGGAAATCCGACAACTTCGTCACATAGGGATCCCTCATCATATTGAAATGATTCCCTTCCATCTGTCTGCAGATGATCTTGTCCTTGTCCAGATACTCATCCCAAAGATTGGGACCAAAGTCTGTTCTGTTCTCGAGTAGCCATTGTGCATGACCATACGGGTAAGGATCCGGGCGGGGGTCTCCGGGAAACTTGCACACACCGTCTTCGCACCAGATCGCGTACACCTTTGGACATTTTGCGGGGTTGATCCTTTTCGCGTCGTAGGTGGAAAGCGCCTGGACCGAGGCGGCGAAGTGAGGGAGTAGCCATGGGGGAAGTCTATCAATTGCACCATCACCCTCACCAAGAAGGCCGATGGAGCCGAAGAAGCGATGGAGCGAGCTGGGAAGTGGCTCAATGATCAAAGGGCAAGGCGTGTCAATGAGAGCAAGGACATCAACAGTGTCGCCAGCTTCGATGAGTTGGCGGGCTGTCTCAAAAGAGATAACTCCACCAGCAGACCAACCTCCAATATTGTAGGGTCCTTGAGGCTGGCGGCGCTTGATCTCTTGGATGAACTTGGTAGCCATACCCTTGACACCGCAATGGTACTCCTCGGGCGTCTTCATGTATGGGGAGTTAAGCCCCCAAACGGCGACCTTGCGGGAGATGTCGGGCATGAAAATGTAGGAAGTAGCAGAGCCACTGCCATCGGGGACAAGCCAAAATGTCTTCTCCGCGGTCCTTGGGCTTCCCTGAAGGAGGACCGAGCTTGCAAAGCGTTCTGGCGTTGCCGCCTCCTTTGGCGCTGGTGCGACCTTTTCTGATCTTGATGCCGCCTTCTTCGGGGGCATTTTGAATTCGACAACTTTGGGAATGGGCTGAGTTTTCTTCACTTCCTGGACTTGATCGATATTGAGGGTCTTCTCGATGGCTTTGATCGAGGAGTTGTCAACCAGGAAAGTCGCAGGCAATGACATGCCAGTAGTCTCGCGTAATACTCCGAGGATAGACAGAGCCATCAACGAATCCATACCGAGTTCGCTCAGATCGCGTGCTGCGAGCAGTTCCTCAACCTCTACTCCCATCTCTGTTGAGATTGTCTGTCTGATAATTTGTGACAAAGGGTCCGCCTCAGATGGGGATGCTGGAGACCCCGGCGACGTCGGTGTCGAGTATGAATCGCCTTCAGATGACGCCGAATCCGAGTCTCCAAATGCTGCACTACTATCTTCGCTATCGTCAAGGTCTGCAACAGCCATGTCCGTAGAGCCGTATTGACTTAAGAAGCCCTTCATACTACCCACTGTTGGATGGTCAATGAACAAAGAAGAACTAACTTCGATCTCTAATTCTTCTCGCATCCTGCCGGTTATCGACAACGACATAAGAGAGTCAACACCCATAGCAGCAAACTCGATCGCGTTGGCCAGTTCGGTTGAAGGAACACCAAGCTCATCCGCGATAATGTCAAGAGCCTTGGTTGTGACTGGGGGTCCCGCTCGTGGAGCTGCGTTCATTCTCGTGGCAACTGGCTTTACAACTTTAGGTGCTGCTGTCTTCAAGGCCGGACGAGGGTTAAATGCCGTTGGAGCCTTCTGAACCGCAGGTCCTTTCGGCGGAAGAAACGTGTTCAAGAGCTGGCGCGGAATACACTGGAACTTTAGAGCGCCAACCATGGCGATAATTCTATCCCCATCAAAGATGTAAACGTCACCTGATACGACACTGCTATCTTCGGCGGGCTGCATCTTAACGTATGAGCGGTAGGTCTTGCTCGCGGATAGAGGTTCTGCGAAACGCATCGACTCCCAACCGTGTGAGATGTAGACTTGTTTGGTAGAATCCAGAGCATCATTGGCATTGACAGTGAAGCCGGCCAAATGTGCAACGCTATCGATCCAATAAGGACTACAGAAGAATGAGCCATCGGCCTCGGTAGTTTGGAAAACAACGTGAGAGGTGGCCTCCAGCTGTGGACTGTCGAGAATAACTTCCTCCATGCCTCTGTACCTCGAATCATAGTCGACCAAAGCACCGAAAAGCTTGTAGGCCATACCTCGGAGCATCCTGTGAGCAGCTCCAGTCGATGCAGCTTTCTGCAAGCCGTCGATACGTCCCTTGATCAGATAGGCCGTCCGTTGCCACTCTGCGAGCCAGACAGAATTGGAGCCATATTCGACATGACATCTGGCGTGCTCAATCTCAGACTTTCCGGTACCGCTGCTAAAGACGAGGTCTGCCCTGCTCTTAGAAAGGTCTGCCTTCGCCGATAGCCGCACCATCTGTTCTTCGCCTATTCCTTTTCCAATCAAAGGTTTGAAGACTTCCATGTGGCGAACGTTCATACCAACGGAAGTAGATTCGGGTCGCAGAAGCTTGTGCAAATAGTCGCAAACTGTAAGAGCCATATCTCCATAGATTGATGATGGGCATAAGGCAGTCCCATTGACGAGATGACCGCTGACTGCAGTACACAGGTCTGGACGACCAATATCTGACTCGACCACTACTGTCCCTGTGTCATTCTCAACTGATTCAGAGATAACTTTGTGTACTGTTGTAGTCGATAGAGTTGATTTGACAACTTCTGGCATAATTGCTAGTCCTCCGGTCTGGCCTTTGCTCAAGTTCCAGTCACCAGTGTATTGGATCCAGTAGTTCTTATTATCAAAAGCATAGGCAGGCAGGTCCAACATCTGAACACAGTCCAGGAAGTCCCGATGGTACTCATTCCAATCAATGGAAATGCCAGCAGTGTGAAGGACAGACAAACTGTTTGACAGAATCTTATAAGGGGCCTCGTTCCTTCGGAGTGAGGGAGCAGTTACGGTGCTTTGGCCAAGCTCGGATTTGACGAATCCTAGGCAGACTGGATGAGGACCAATTTCAACCCAAACAGTCATGTCGTTGATGAGTCCCAGCTGCTGAGCCGAAGCGATCCCACCGACAAAATTGACGGCTTCTCGTGCGTGTCTAGCCAAATAATTTGCGTCAATATTGTCAACCTCGCATAAGACTGTTGACAGAAGAGGTGATATAATCGGAACAGTTGGCTTATGGAACACAACGGAGGATGCCAACCTCGTAAATTCGTCTAAGATAGGGTCGACCTGGGATGAGTGGAAAGCGTACTGCACGTTCAGCTTTGTTGATTTAATTCCTTCGGCAGTTAACAGCTCAGCAGCCTTGTCGATGTCGGAAAAGGCGCCGCTAAGGACTGTTTCCTGCCGTGCGTTCATACAAGCGACTTCAATTCCGGCAATGCCAGCAACATAACCCTTTGCGGTCTGAGCAGATGTGTTTGTTGCAAGCATGGCGTGAGAACTAGCACTGCACTTGTCTTGCAGAAGTCTTGCCCGCTCACCAACGAGGTAAATTGCATCTGACGGAGAGATGACACCAGCAGCATTCAGTGCAGCATACTCACCAAGGCTGTGACCTAGCACAACACTTGGTTTTACGCCCCAAGATGCCCATAGCCGGGTTAATGCCATCTGTATACAACATAAACCAAGTTGCACAACAACTGGCGATAAGGTCTTGACTTCGACCTCACCTTCCAATAGAGGCATGAAGGATGGAAAACCCTGGCTGAAGCCGATGCTGTCAAAGCCAAGGAGGTCCGATTGGAATTGACTCGAATTTTCGAAAAGCTGTTTGCCTAATGCTGCGTAATGGGAGCCCTGACCTGTGAATGTAAAAGCGATACTTGGCTGCACGTTTGGTACAGGATCGATGGCATCATCGAGTTTCGAGGCGAGCACTTCCTTGGCTTTGGCGATACTATTGCAACCAAATGCTATACGATAGTTGTGCTGTATGCGGCGAGCAGTGGTCGTATATGAAAGATCAGCCAAAGGAACATTGCTGTTGTTGTCGATGAATTGGATAAGGTTCCTCGTATTAGCTCGGAGGGCAGTCTTTGACTTCGCCGATACCGTAACAACGAAATTTGACCGAGGATCGTCTCTTGCGTATGGTTTTGTTGGAGCGTCCTCTAATAGCATTGCCGTATTACCACCAGCAGCACTGAAGTTGTTCACGAAGATCTTCCTAGGAGAATTATCGGGGGTCTTCAATGGTGTCGACTTGAAGGCAATGTGAACGTTACGTGCATTCAGGTCGGTTGGAAAGCTCTGATTAATCGTCTTCTTGATACCGCAGTGAGGAGGAATGAGGTTCTTCTGCATCATTAGAAGGCATTTAATCATAGCGGTCACTCCAGAAACGGCTTCTCCGTGGCCCACGTTTGATTTGACTGAGCCAAGATGGAGTGGCTTAGTCCTTTGGCCTTTGCGAGAAGATGGGGCAAAAACGTTGGTGACAGAGGTCATCTCGGTGCCGTCTCCAGCTTGAGTCCCGGTACCGTGCATCTCCACATAACTAACATCGTGTGGATCGACTCCAGAACTGTCCATCACCTTCTTGAAGAGATCTTCTTGCGTAGGCGCATGTGGATGTGTGATTGATACGGCATTTGCAGAGTGGTTGGTCGCAGTCTCCAGGATGACTCCCAAAATACGATCGTTGTCAGCCTCAGCATCTTCGAGTCTTTTAATAACCAGAGTCCCGATACCGTCACCACGACAATAACCGTCAGCATCGTTGTCAAAGGTTTGACAATTTGCTGTCTTCGACAAAAATTGACCACGACTTAGTCCAGAGAAAATGTCTGAGTTTGTCATAACATTGAGACCACCCGCAACGGCGGTGTCGCAATCTCCAGCCCAAAGAGACGTGCATGCAAGCTGAATTGCAGCCATACTTGAAGAACAAGCAGTATCTACACTGAAACTTGGACCACTGAACTTGAAATGGTAATTAATCCTGCCCTGGTTGCCATTGTTAGTTCAGAATCTTCAATACATCGGGAATTGACTTACCGGTGCGAAAGCTCTCACACCTGCGGTGATAAAATAAGTATCAATATCCTGAGCGGCATTGATTTCTCGCCAGTCATCACTTGTTTGGCCGTAGAATGTACCGATCCGATCTAGTTTAGTGGAAGGAGTCCTATTAGGTACATAACCTGCCATTTCAAGTGCCTCGTATGCACTTGTCAAGCCCAATCTGTGCATCGGGTCGGTTTGCGTCGCCTCTCGGGGGGACATGTTAAAGAATCGTGGGTCAAAGAGTCCAGGCTCCTTGATAAAGCAACCATAGGGAGTATGGCTCGTGTTTCGGATTTTGCCAGTGGGGTCATAATGCTTCTTAACGTCAAATCGGTCGGGGGGGATCTACGCTCAGTTTAGCGTTTGAGTCAAGGATTAACATTCCGATGATTGCGCACCTCTCTATGGACATCTAAGCCAGCGTTGAGTAAGTCCCAGAATTTCTCGGCGTCAGCAGCATCAGGGAACCTGCCAGCCATGCCAACGATGGCAAGTTTTGGTTTTCTCGAAGTTCTCGGATTTTGATTTAGTCGGAGGGTGGACGGTGGCTGCAAGGATTCATTCTGCAAAATCACCTCGGCCGCGGTTGCAGACTTCAGTGCAGTTACGAAGCTGCTTGCCGCATTGGTAGGACCGCACGGAATTATCTCGCACTTGGAAAATTTAGAAGCCACCACGGTTGTGACACAGCCGTTGAAAACTTCATTTAGCCGCACAGGCTCGCTCAAAATGTCGTTGATTATAGCGGTCAGGAGTTGCTTGACACTCGTGGCCTTATCAAACCATCTACCTGTACTTGTCGACATGATCGATAATCTTGATTGGTACTGGTCCAAGACCTGCGAGATAGACTGATCTGAGTACCGCAAGATTTTTTGTGCAATAAGACCACTGTGCAGGTGCGATGCATGATAGGGACCATGTATCGGAACTTCTGATCGATTGGTACCGAATGTGAAAGTGGAACTGAATAGCTGCTTCAGTGTTGAAGGAGGGCCACTGATGGTGGCAGAGGAGTGGCTCGTTGCACTGACATAGGCGCGCTGAGATCTGGGTATAATCTGCAGGGCAAGTCAATTTTTAATCAAGATAAACAAACGCTTAGGATTATTACCTTATCTTGGTGGAATGCCGAAAGGGCATTCAGTGCCACGGACTCGGTCGTTCCGGTGACAATGGTGGACCAGCTTGCTGTGCCATCGCGTGCCAAGTCCAGATTTTTAGCAGTGGTTCCAACATGAAGTCCTACCCGGAAGGCGATCAAAGCTACCTCAACCCCTAAAGGAATAAGTGCAGGAAGCGCAGGTGAAGAGGCTACGGCGGCAGCAGCTAGAAGACCCGTGCATAAACCCACGCTGTAGGTATCGGTGGACTGGCCAGGTTGGCCATAAAGCTCGCCGGCATGTCTAGAAACGTGAGACGTGCTCGTTGCAGTATTTGAGCCTTTTGACTTACTCGATATAATGAGCCAACTGGGATATACACAGTAAAGCACTCTCAATTCCAGTATGGAAAATTTGGGATGATTGAGTGCGGTCGACAAGCTCCTCAACGGTTGAGAAACTTGGGATATTCTTCCGCTCTAACGGGGAGAGCTGAGCTATCTCACGGCTGAGGGCTACACTGACCCTCTGAAGAAAAAGACACAAGAGAGGGTTTGTCCTGCCGGCTAGGAGCTGGCTCCGGACATAGGCGTGAGGGTCGAGGGCTTGGTCTCCAAAGAGGAGTATCCTCATCTCGCCAGCCATATCTTTGGTGCTGTGGTGAAAGAGCTGGTTGACTGTTGGCAATATAACATCGAAATCTACCCGCTTCTGGCCACGAGCGGTATATATCTACTTGCCGGTCGAACGCAGTATTACCGACCAACCCGCTCGCGAAATGTGAAAACCTAATCCAAGGGCAAAACAATGATGGCAATGATTGCTCCACTGATACGGGGCGGCTACATTTTGCGGTGTGCCATCGATGATGACCACTTGGGAAATGTCCCGAATTAGACATCACCAAGTCGTGCCCTGGCCCAGACTGAGTTCGCAGACCATGAATCAAACCAGATACTCAGCTGAACCCGACCTGCCGGACAGGTTTTTTCACCCGTTTCGATCCATTATGCATAGGCAACCGGTCCACCAACCCAAAACAGTTGCTGACGTTGAAGCACTGGCCATTGAAAAGTAGTGAAAGAGACATTCGGTGATGTACCGGTGTTGACTCCGTCAAGTCAACAACCTGGACTCCGGGCCACGCTTTTCCCTAGACGGCTTCGAAGAGGTCTCAGCCCTGGCGGAATGGCAGAGATTACCGTTTCAATTCGCCGGTAGCTGCCTCGAGGATCGGGTAGGACCCTACCTGACAAGGTACATATTGCGTCCCAATGACATGGAGACATACGCGAAATGCATTTCGAAGTGTGAAATGAGACAGCATCTTGCATCTAAAATTCTCCGAGAACGAAAAGCCCTACATTGGATGCCATGCATGGACCCCAAGCTTTCCGAACATCCTTGGGAGCATTACACAGCGAACTTCTTTACGAGCCTCATCACGAGACTCGTGTAGCTCCGCAAGGACACCATCACTCGCGAGGTTTCCGAAGCACGGTACTGTACCACTGCGGAAGCGTGTCGCCGTACGCATTCCCAACATTCTCAATGGGTTTGGTTGAGCGCGGTGGTGGCGGTGACGTTTCGTAGGAGCAATCCTAATCAAAGTCTCTCCATAAGCAGCGAACGTAGGCAACCTTCCAGATGTAGGTTTCGAAGGCTCATCATCCTATTGCCGATGTCAACTAGTACCGGTTGTGCACCTCAGTAGTACTTTGTCTGATTGTTGTGGGACGATTAGGTTTCCAACCCCCTGGAGCCACCCGGAACACGGCGGTTATTATTGATGCGTTACCACCAAAGTCCCTTACCTAGGTTGTTACGCCTCGCACGCCTTGAACGCCACACACACCACACCAACCAACCAACAACAAGGTCCCACCTCAGCTCTCTCACAACAGCTTAGAACGTAAGGTAGGTATGGTAGTCGGTACCTAGAGACCATGCCGTAAAGCTATGTAGCCCAAGGTAGAACAGACTTCAGACTAAGGTACCTCGAGTCTTTTCCTTCACCTGCGGCACTACGGTAGAGGACCCAACGCCTTGACGTCGACGACTAATCAACATCCCAGTGTCGATTCTGTACGATCTGGCTAAACCTGCCCCGATCTCCCGGCACTCCGCCCCGGGCTAGTCGCAAGCGTCGATCACCCCTGGTCGCATCCCGGCCCACCCCTGGCTGCCGGCTTTGACGTGGCTTGGAACTGGCAATACGACCCGTATCCCTCGGTAGTGTAAATTACTCGTGCCGTATTTTTACACCTTACAGCCTGACACGAACATGGCGTCTGATCTAGCGTATTGATAGACTTTCGGACGCTTTAGCAGTTTCTGTTCGAGGAGTGCAAAGCTGTCGAAGTGGAAAAAAGGGCTGGTAACTCATTCCTCATCATTCGACGCATCTGAGCTATGAGTATGATTGTTTGTTGTTCTGGTTCTTGGTCACGGCTACACGCACTCTTGATGATTCATCGTAGCGTCCCCCGGCAACGGGAATTGGCGGCTGTCAAGACACGCTCTGTCTCCCTGTTCTGGAGTCGCGCTCTGGCTCCTGTGGGTTCCAATCAGAATGCAAAATGGTGATGAAACTTGATTACAATCAACATCATCACCTACCAGTCCTTCATGCAGCTCCCTGGAACAAATGGCTTCCGCTTCTGGCGAAGCCGTTGCTCCACTGGCTGATATTGACCCGCGACTGCCCGCAAATGGGACCAGTTGCACACTACGCCTCGAGTACCTTGTACATTGTCTCGAATCACCAACGACTCGTATCCTACTACGTATCTTGTCTCGAACTGTCCTTCGTTGCGCTATACCGCGATTGGAGAGCTCAAGATATAAGCATCTCCAACAGCAATTCCTTCCCCACCCCCCAGCAGCGAGTTGAAGTCTCTTCGTCACAATAAATTCAATGTAGCCTTGCCTATCTACACTTGATCGTATCTGCTTGCGCTTTCGCTCTTCTGTCCGCTCGTCTAGGCCCGAACCCTAAAAGAAATCCACACGCTTTAAAGCTTCATTTGCCCCGCGGTACAGCTACATCTATCCAGGTCGCCGTTCACCGCACATTAAGTACCTCATGGTCTATTGATTGATTCCAATTCCTCAAGTCAGCAACCCACCGATAATGTTCATCGACATGCCCAGCCAATCCGATCTTCCCACCGCGTCGTCCAATTCAACCTCATCGCCTCCAAAACATACCAAACTTCGAGAATCGTGTGATAGCTGCTTGATTGCCAAGGTCAAATGCAGCAAGACGAGGCCCTTGTGTGCACGTTGCCTAGCGAATGGTGCCCCTTGCGGTTATAGCCCGTCGTCGCGCGCTGGCAGGAAAAACCGCAATGCCGGCATCAGAAAAGCTACCGCCAACTCCACAGCGCCTAAAGACGCCATAGAGCACCCTCAAAGCGCTCTTCCTACTCCGACCTCATACCTACCCCTATTTATGTACCCGATCCTTGAGAATAATGTCGACCACAATACAAGTTTGTGGGGCGGCTCCTCCTCACCCGTCAGCCAAGAAGACCAACGAGGGCCACATCCGATGGTAGAGAAGGGCTTGGTCACAACAAAAGAAGGGGATTCTTTTGATACCTCAGACTTTCTCCCTACACCTCCTCTGAATGGCGATTTTATGGACTCTTTCATGCCCTTGTCGAGTCACAATGGCTTCTCGGAATTTGCTACAGCAGCGCCCTCCCCGGACGGTAATGCAGACCACGCTCCAGTGAGCCCGGCGTGGACGATAAATAGTAACCAATACTCTTTACTACCTTCTTTCCAGAGTCCGCTCGATATCATGCCCCTAGGGCATGTGCACTCTTCACATCCAGCTGCACGTCCGGCACTTCCCACCCAGCCGGAAAACAATCAAAACCTAGCGCAAACTGGCTCCAGCTCCGATTGTGACTGTTTCGCCGCATGCCTTCATGCGCTCCAGTCATTACACAATCATTCTTGGATGTCGTCATCGACACAGCAGGGTGGTCCACCATTCGATATAGTTCTTTCAATCAACCGTGAAGCTATTGCCGGTTGCTCTGCTTTGCTTGGCTGCACCAAGTGTGTATCAAAGATTGGCAGCAGCATTACGACCATGCTCCTTGCAACAATCATCGGCAAGGTTATGTCATTGTACAGAGCTACCTGCATGTTCCGATTCGGGTCTTCCACGGGCGTCCAAGCCTCGGCACAATTGGCTTTTGGCGCCTATACTGTCACGGGCGAGGACAGGCAGTTGCTCGAGATTGAGATTCTTTTGCTAGAACTCAGGAAGGTGGAAACTATACTCACCCTATACCAGGGGAGATTCCACAATGCGCAGGCCGAGCTGGATGAAAGTAGTGTTTATACAGCGTTGACATCGTATTTGGACAAGAACCTGCGTTATATTGTCGACTTTCTGCAGGTTCGCAAAAGAGAAACATGCAAGTGACTTGGAGTATATTTTGGACAGACTACGGAAATCCAATAGATTAATGGTAATTAGACTACTATCTACTTCTACTACATGTTTACTGTCCCGAACCCCCAGAAATGGTAATGACTTGACCTGGAGACACAAGGCGTGTTAGTTGAAGTGTTTGGAGGTGGCGATGGCAGTAGGGGGTTCTGGGATTCCTTACCATTGACCCATCCAGCGTCTTCGCTTGCCAAGAACGCTACAACTCGGGCCACGTCGAGGGGCAAGGCGCATCGACCCATGGGGCAGTGATTGGCCATGGCAGTCTCGATTGCATCAGCGGTCCAGGTCCCATCTGCGCCGGGGATATATCTCCAGGCAACCTCCGTGAACATGTCGGACTTGACTCCGCCCGGTGCGATCGCGTTGCACGTCATACCCCTATTCCCAAAGTCGGTGGCAAAAGATTTCGTAATACCGTTGACGGCAGACTTGCTTCCGGAATACAGCGCGTGGTTGCGAACACCAAGCAGTCCAGCCGCGATGGAAGACATCAGAATCAACCGTCCGCCTTCCTCACAATATTTGTATGCGTGTTGTCCGACGAAGAACTGGGCTCGAATATTGAGACCGAACACATAGTCGAATCTCTCTTCGGTGATGTCCTCGGTTTTGTCAAAGCTCTCGGTTCCGGAATTGGACATGACAATGTCGATCTTCCCGAAATGCTTCTTGGCCTCTTCGAACAACCGAGTGATCTCGGACACCCTGGAAACATCGGCTTGGATGGCGACGGCCTTGCTGCCAAATTTCTCGATTTGCTGGACGATTTCATCCGCTGAGGACTTGGTCTTGACATAGTTTACGACGACAGAGGCTCCGCGCGACCCTAGTTCCAGCGCAATACCTGCACCAATTCCTCGACTGGCACCCGTCACCAATGCAACCTTTCCAGCCAGGGTTTTCGGCGCTGACTGAGTGTGTTCATTCGATGGGATCCCGCTGGTGGTAGTCTCCCGGGTGGTTCCACCGTTCGTGGCAGTATCGTTTGTGGTGCTGCTGTCCATGGTTGTTGAGGAGATTTGCGATGTTTTGGCAAAGAGACAAAATGCTATCGCCGGGACGATGTTCACGGAATCAAAGATTGACTGATATTCTAATAGTGACTTTAGATCATTTTCTTCGGCGATAGAATTACAGCCAAGAGAATCCTATATCTTGGACGAGCATCTTATACTATCATAACAACCGCAAACACACAGCGCCTTCCGGTCATGTCGGTCACGTTGAATGAAGCAAGAAAACCATCTTCGCCATTCCTGAAATTCCTATAGAAGCACCATACTCTCAACGGCCGAGAAACTCACGACCGAGAGCATCATGTGCTCGTCGGGAGACTTGGAACGGGGGAGTTTGGTATAGGCAAGACCCAATGCGGTAGTCTCGGGAGTGTCAATCACTTTAAGCGACGCATGACTCGTTGACCGATTCGGTGTCTCCCGAAATCGTAATACGGGCTACAACTTCCCAGGCGATCACAATGGACTCGGTCATCCCAGGCAAGCTGACACATTGTTGATGCTTCAAGTTTGTCGGAAACGTTGTGAATACGATAGGGAGAAAAAAACTACTTTCGCTGCATGGTTGCCTTTGTACATTCAAGGCTTTACTTAAGATGGACGCCGGTATTGAAAATGACATAAGTGTACATACTTTCGAAGCGTTTAGCATCTTATTGACCAACACCGCCTTTGCTGCTGGGCAATCGAAAAGTACTTGTTGTCAGTCAGCATTGGACTACATGGCCTCCAATACAATGATGCCGGCGCCAAATGTATCGACCAACCCAACAAACAACATACACAACAACACATCGACCCAGAAAATATCGTTTGACGGTAGGGCGTCTCTTCACTACACCATGCTCACTTGCCCCGAAACGATATTGAGCTGATAGAACTGGCAACGAATATTATCTATGTCTCTCTGAAATAGCTTTCGAATGGGGCGACAGCTATGACGAAAAAGACTGGGTTAGACTGCGAAGGATCCTTGCTCCAACTTTGATGGTCAGCGTCAAGCATGAGCACAACCCGTCATGCTCCTCCAGAACTTCTATTAATAGTCACATTCAGGTGGATTACTCCGAAGTCAACGGTCACAAGTGGGATACCATGCCCGCCGACGAGTTCGTGGGTATCATGAGCCATGTGGGTTTTATTGGAGATCCCCTTGTTCATACCCAGCACCACATCGGAGCTTCGAAATGGCAGAAAGTGTCAGACGATGAAGCGATCGGTTATCATCAACTAAGAGCGGCCCATCAACGATACACGGCACTCGATCTCAAGACGGTTGAGAGCAAAGGACACGGACATGCCATGATCAAGCACTACTACCGAAAAATCGACGGAGAGTGGAAACTAGCAGGTCTGAGGCCCACGGTTCGTTGGAACGAATTCGAATTCGAGAAGATTTTCAGAGGTTTCTGATAGATGGAAGATCATGTGGGCCTGGGTCGCTACTATTGCATCTTATACCCGGGGCATCGAACATGGTTGACCATCATCATCATCATTGTCAAGCGTGGGGAGGAAAAGGGGTTTCGCCAAGTACGGTACCTTACACACAGCCTAAGTGCTTGGGCTCTTGCACAATCAAAAAGCTTTGTCTGACCTCGACGCAGTTCTCAAGCGCTGCGCACAAGCGTCAATGTTGCATAATCAAGTCATCATCCAATTGCATCTCCAGAGTATCACCACACCACACCTTCACGTTACCCACAAGATATTCGAATTCCTCCTCAGAGTTGCGGAACCAATTCCTGCCCTTTTTCCTTCTTTCTAATCCTTATCATCTTATCGCCCACAGAAAAGCAAATGCGAAAGGATTGAGTCTGCTGGCAGCTCCGTTGTAACTGAGTCAGCGTGGTCAGCCAACCTCGGCACGGTCGGGATGTCTTGTGTGCACTACCGATCCCAATGATGTGAGGGAAGAGGGATAGATAGGTACCTACTGGGTGGACCAAGTTTAGTGGATTATTGGGGCAGGAAAGATGTACCTGTTAAACGAAGCGTCTGTGCGACGTTTAGTTGCATACGGGGCTTTGCTGTGTGTGTAACGCACCAAACGAAATCATACAGTATTCATTAGCGGTACCTTCCAGTACTGTATACAAATATGGCTAGCCTGACAGCACGGCGGATACTGTAGCTCGGCCTACTGTGTAGCCGGGACTCCACCCCCGGGACTCCCACCCCCCCTGCTGTTTATCGTTTATAATTGGGATTCCAACCACCAGTCTCCGTAGTTCAACCCCTACTAGCGACTGTCATCGGCGTTGTTGGCGTCGATCAGAGACACGCTACACACGAGCAATCTACGGCCGCCATCGTGCCACCCACCCCTCCGTAATCAGAAATGGTAGGGACTAATGGTCGATCGCGCACACCTTATTTAAACCTCGAAGATACCGAATCAAATACGTCGTGACGGAGGTAAGGACAGCTATGCCTCTATCCACTGTATTTATTCCACCGAAGCATGCATGAAATTGGTACTTTCTTCATCTACCCGCCCCACGCTGCACGCGCCGTACAACGATCCACGAACAGAGAAAAGTGTAAAAGTGTAGAAGAGCGCGAAAAAGCGTTGAAATCAACTGAGATCATGATTTCCTTATCGCCTCAATCACCATCAATCAATCCCTCACGAAACTTTCGACACTTCCGACTGTGGGTGTTTGCATTACGCGGTCTGGAGGTAAGCCTAGAGAACACCTCGTCCTTGCATGGCCTCAACAGACCGACTGGACCGGACAGGCAGCACTAGAGCGTCCACTCCTCCCCTGTCAATGATCCTTTATCATCCTGGAAACGGGTCAATGCAGCTTGCGCAGTCGACACCCATCATGATCTCGTCAGTTAAGCTTGCACCATGCGGTGCTCCACTCACTCTTCCCAGCAGAATGAAAATTCTCCGAGAAGCTCCCCACTCATTCATCCCTGCGTCGATTTCCAATGTGCCGCGCATGACGCGATTGAATACGGCAATCTACGTTCAAGCTTCCCTTGCTATGTTCGAAGATGACCGTTTAGTAAAGGATTGGTTCCTACGGTGGCGCTGACTCTGCGTCTCGAGCTGCAACCTACGTCTTTAAAGATGTCAAGCTGCAGATACCTTCAATTTTACCCGATCCAACAACTTGACGACGATGTCTGACCCAAACCCATACCCCAACGCGGATTATGGCCGCAACATCAACTCGCCTGATGTTCTTATCATCGGCGCCGGCATCTCTGGTATGTGTCCTTGCGAAAACGTGCCTTGGTTGGGAGTGGAGATGGCCTCTAACGCTGAAATCTTGACAAAACTAGGCATGTGCACAGCCATTGATATGATCAAACGTGGCGGCGGTCGGAACTTTATCATCATCGAAAAGGGCAATCAAGTAGGCGGGACATGGAACGATAACATCTATCCCGGCTGTTGTTGTGACGGTATATATAGAATGCCATGTCACATGGAATCATCCTGCACTTCGGCTAATCGCAGACCCAGTGCTGAGCCATCTGTATTCGTTCTCGTTCGAGCCGAACGCGAACTGGAGCCGGGAGTATCCAGGGCAAAAGGAGATTCAGGAGTATCTCATCGGAGTTGCGCACAAGTACCAACTTTATCGGCACATTCGCTTCAACTCATCGGTCGATGAGGCGCGTTGGGACGACGATAACCAGAAATGGCGAACCATCATCACCCGACTTGGCGGCAAAGAGGCCGAAATTGGCCGTTCATATACCATCACTTCGGATTTTCTAGTTTCTGCCGTGGGCCAGCTCAACGTGCCTAAATTCCCTGACATTCCGGGATTGGATTCCTTCGCAGGCAAGGTCATGCACTCGGCGCGATGGGATTGGGACTACGACGTCAGGGCGAAGCGAACCGCTATCATCGGCACCGGAGCAACAGCTGCTCAGATCATCCCTGAAATTGCGCAGTCGTGCAAGAGCCTTGTTGTCTGCCAGAGAACCCCCGCGTGGGTGATGCCACGCCACGATGCGCCGATTAGTTCAACCATGCAAATGGTGTACAAGTACGTGCCTCTTGTGCGGAAACGGTACCGCGCGAGTTTGATGGACTTTCGAGAGAATGTATTCGACGCCGCTTTCGATCCAGGTAGCGACAAACACAATTTTATCACGAGCATATCCAAACATCACATGCTTAATCAGCTACCCGGTGACGAAAATGCCAACGTACGGGAGAAGCTCACGCCGAATTACCCTTTTAGTTGCAAGCGTATCATCGTTAGTGACGATTATTATCCAGCAATGAAGCGGGACCGTGTCACTCTTGAAACCGGGCATACAAGCGAGATCACTCCAACCGGCATCAGCGTGGAGGGCGGCACTCATCACGAGATTGATCTCCTCATACTCGCAACGGGCTTTCGCACAACGCAGTTCATGTACCCAATCAAGATCTTTGGCGCTGGCGGCTACTCGCTCGAGGAAGCCTGGGCAAACGGTGCTTCGGCATACCTCGGAATCACTGTTCAGAACCTTCCAAATTTTGGCATGCTCTATGGTCCCAATACTAATCTAGCGCACAACAGTCTCATTCTCCAGATCGAGGCGCAAAGTCTGTACATCAACACGCTCATTCAGTCTGTCCTTGAATCGAAACACAACGGCAAAACCCTACGTCTAGAACCAAAGCAAGAAGTCGTTGAGAAGTACAATGAAGAAGTACAGGCTCGGTTGGCCAACTCAACTTTTGCGGATCCAAATTGTACGTCTTGGTTCAAAGACGAAAGTGGCCGCATCACAACCAACTGGTGCGGATCAGCCATTGCGTATCAAAAGCGAACGAACTTCCTGAACTGGAGCGATTTCGAAATCTTGGGCACCGCTGCACGAGACGTGGAGAAGAAGGGCCAGACCAGGTGGAATCGTGTCGTCGAGGAGACGCAGGTGAGTAACAAGATGGCTGGACTTTTGAGTGTAGGCATCGTGGCGACGTGTGCCGTTGCGGTGTATGGAAGCCGTCTTTTGATATCTAGGCGGTGAAATTGCTGGAGGCATCTTTTCGTGTTGGCCAAAGATTGCTTCACATTGTGACTTGCTTCTGATTCTTTGGGAATATTCCGAGAGTTTTATCTCGCACTGCTATTGTTAACCCAGCTACAGATAGGCATGGACCTATGTATTTGGGCTCGCGGCGCTATGGAGGTTCTTGACACTTTACGTTCGACGAGTAACGGCTCTCCGGCTTCGGTAAGCCTGGATCAACTCCGGTTCACTGAGCTGGGATCTCGCGTCGAGCTAGCAAAGGATTATGGGCCAAAGGCCGTGAAGTATGGGATATGGGACACGGCATACGGGGATCAGGAGGATATACACAGCTGCGTCCGGTATACAGCATAAGTCCGGCGTCTGGTTTCTCGCATGTTCGAAATCGCTTTCGTCGGTCACTGCAGTTTTGCTAGACGTCCATTTAGCGTTGCGACGGGTATAATCGTACTAATTATTCGATCCACTTTTTCCGACAAAGCTACCTTACAGCATGGCACATGTACCTACATGAGAATACATGATCCGCCGCCATGGGCGTCCAAGAACATTTTGCAGCTTGTGCTTACTCGCGTCGGCGCAATGCAATGCAGATGTTGTGCAGATATGTTCGCTTTCTTGGTGGAGACTCGTGCTTCGTCATGCTTTTCTTTGCGCACCTATTAGCGATGGGTTCAACGGTTATCACATCCGTTCGCCAGATCTGCGGGGTTTGCTTAAAGGCTGGCTGGCCCCTCATGGTGTGTTTGGAATATTTGGAGCTCTTGGGTGTGTGGGCAGTACTGGGAAGTTCCCGTCTACCTGGTGTTTGGCCAACCAAGTCTATCCGTACTCAATACTCGTACCGAGCAGACCCATCTATTGCGTTCTTTGACCTCATCGACCCTTCTCTTTATCTTCTTCCTCTTCAGGCACTTCTACCCACCATCACCTCCAGTGCTCGCTCTGAATGATGGCTCCGCTCACCTATGAGCGGTCTTTACACCCATGCCATACACCGCCCCACCAAGCCCCCACCAAACCCCAATGACCTGACGTCTAGTTTGACTTTCATCCACTCCCTGCTGACAGCTCACCCCAGCAACGCAGATCCCCAAGGGCTAGTCTGCGCTTAGGCCCTGAACCAATCCGTTCGGACAGCCTGCCTACCAACGCACACGAGGGCTTGCAGGACCCGAAACCTGAACCTTCACTCGCATTGACCAACCGTACCCTAGGCATGACCCTCGTCCGCGCAGGTACTTCTGAACCCTTGGCTGACTGGAACAGTTCACCGGTAACAAAGCCGCGCAAAGCTTTGGGGAAGCTTTGCTAGAGTGGGACGTGTGCTTTCAGGGATGGGGCTTGGGTGTTGACCTGTCACCATGTCTTTCCTTGGTTTAGTTCATTGTTTATGCACAAGAGACTCTTTTGTTGTTGGGTCGTCCGGCTGGACGGCTATGCTGATCTCGTTCTGGTTTTCACAAACAGTCGACGGAATACTGATTTAGTCTATCTGCTTTATTAACCTCAACCCTTGTCCTTCCAGCTTTCACCCTCTTGCCCATTCTCACTTTGACTTTCGTTTTTCTCGGTGTGTCCTCATCCCCGCCCTTACCATTGTTCTCTAATCAAAAGCACCTCGCGTCCCTAAACATCCAACGCCCCTCTATGTCTAGATAATTTACCAGCCGCTTCTAATCTTATCAGAGTCACCCTCTCCGCCGTCCTTGTGTCTAGTTATGGCATGAAGAACAGGACAAAACACGGAACCTATCGTCCACAGGAAAGATCGACATGAAGTTCGTAAGAGGGAGCTAGGCTGGCTATCCGACACCGAGGCGTCGTCCAAAAAGCAAAGGAATCCTCCACCAAAATCCACTAAGAGGCTGAGGGCCCCGCTAGCCTTGAACAGGCACGAGCCATGGCCATCAAGATGCGATACCGCGAACGTCTCCGAGCGTCACTGGGTGGAAACGACAGCGTCCGATCCAGGGAATACCTCCGTGCACCAACCTTGCCATCCACGTCTGACTAAGGAAGAAATCCATCTATCGTCTTGCACCGCTCGACGCTGAGCATTTTCCCAACTTCATTGCATCTCTGCACCATGGTCCAGCCACCCTAAACCTCGACAAGACAATCCTCCTCAGCACTCATATTCACACCAAGCAAAAAAAAAAACCGCACAAGCCCTCCCTCCCCATCGCAAAAAGATTTCGGGGTGCTGTGGCTTTGGGACATCTTCGCGCTCGCGAAATATGTTGGCTTGGTATCTCGCACGCGCAGAAAAAATGGGCGCAGATGTATTGCCTTTTTACTCTGAGGGTTCAAGATAGAAGCTTACTACTGGCGTTCTTGAGGGGGTCAGACGATCTTCGCTGCCGTCGGGAATGAGTAATACATCTAGCGTGCGGTCAGGACGAAGTGTCGAGCACGCTTTCACCAAATAGGAAGACGTGTCTTCCTCGGGACGTTGAAGGCTCTGGGAGAGACCTGTACGAGTAAGGGATTGTTGTGGGTGCGGAGAAAGGGGGCAGTGATGCGGTCTTTCCAAAAGAGATTACGGCTGGACCCGGGAAAGGGTTTTGGGGTGGTTGAGTGCTCTGAATATCGGGGGGTAGCGGGGAGAAGTACGTGGGGAGCGGGTGGGTTTTGAGGGTGGTGTAGAGAGCAGGGTATTGTCTGTGGGGGCGGAGGGAAGGGAGGGGTTGTGCAAATGGAAGGCTGAGGTGGGTTGTGGGAAGGGAGAAAGAGGTGGAGATGGAGATGGAGATGGTGGAGATGGAGATGGTGGAGGAGATGGAGGAGGTGGTGCAGATGGAGATGGAGGAGATGGATGAGATGGTGGAAAGCTCGAGAAAAAGGGAAAGAGTGCGATTGCACATCACCAAGAAAAAAAAAAGAAAAAGAAAAAGACGCAAAAGCAAAGAAAATGTTGCAGGACAAGAACAATGGCACAGAGTCAGGAAAAAAAGCCTCACCAGGGCCACAAAAAAAAAGATCACTCTTCCCAAACCCTCACAAACATCCCGCACCTCCAACAAGAAACCACTTGCACTATTCCCGCAAACGAGAAACCCCCAAATGACGGAAAGGAGAAGGCAATCGGAGACGAAACAACTAGAAATGATTTTCTAAATTAACCAAAAAAAACACGGAGGTACTAACAACCACGCAATCACACAATTCTACAGCAACCCCACCCACCACCTTGTCTCTCTCTCTCTCCCTCTCTCTCTCTCAATCCCCCACCCCACCATCAGCAGAATAACCAAATCACCCAGCCCCCATCCCGCCCAAGAAAAAAAGAAGAAAAAAAAACAAAGCACAAAAACCAAAACCACCCGGCCGCAGACAAGGCCAAGCCCATGGACATTCTCAACCCCTTCGGGCACGCTCATGCAACTCCGGGTGTACCAGGGGGAAAAAAGCGAAACCCCCATAGACACCTCTCTGGTGGACTAAAGTGATGGAAGTGTAAGGGATGGAGGGTTCGTTGTTGGTTGTGAGAAGAAGAAGAAAAAAAACAAGAAAAAAGGAAAGTTATCCACGAAACTAACTAACTAACGCAGCAAGGCGTGCAGAGGAGAGGGAGAGGAGTTTGGGGGGGGGAAGTTGGGGGGGGGAAGGAGATAGGGAGGTAAAAAGGCGAGGAGGTGAGACGAGGAGTGAGAAATGGAGGAGGAATAGATGATGCGAGGATGGGGGGGGGGAACGATGGAGATTGGAGGATAGGGGGGGGGGGGGGGGGGGGGCGGTATGGTAAGTGCTGGGTCGGTGTTGGGGAAAAGGGGCGGGTTGCATATGAGGGGGGGGGGGAGAGTGGGACGATTGTGCGGATGAATGGATTGGGGGTTGAAGGGATGAGCGGGGTGGAAGGGACGGTATCGAACGGAGCAAGCAAGACCTTTCATATTATCCCCTCAATTATTTCCCCGTTCCTATTTTACTATATACGTTCCCTAATACCCTCCGCACCCCCCACCAAACAAGACTATCAACCACACTCTTATTACTCTATACACTCTCCCTATTCTCAACACATCCCCCACACACCTAATACCTCCTCCTTCCCCCGTCACCCCCATCTCCCGCATCCCCCGTCGGCTGCTGGTAATGCGGATTACACAAACTAGCACTCGCGCTCGCACCCGCAAGCGCAGGCGTGACGCCGTAGTTTTTGAGCGCGGCGTAGGGCGCACAGGTGGCGTTTGGGAAGGCCCATTGGGCGCATGTGCTGTATGTTTGATTAATCTCTGGAGATGTAAGAGGAGGGGAAAGCTCAAGGGGGTACTTACGCGTTATCAGAGCAAATACCCTGCAAATCTGCCGGTTGGTATGGGGCGATTTTCTGCGGCGGCGAGCACTTCTTGTTAAACACATTATCAATCCCCACACCGATGGATATCGCGTCCCCGACATGCGTGATCAGATTTGGTCCCGCAACACCCAAGCTGAGAGCGGCGTCATAGATGTTGTGGATAAAGTAGTGCATTTCAGGCGCTTTGATGTCCATGAAGCGGTGGATTTTTGACTGCGAGGCTGGACCGGCGTAGGCGGCGAAGGAGGGTGAGGTACAGCCGAGGATGAGGCCGAAATAGGAGTAGAAGGATGTGAAGAGTCTATGTTAGGGAGGGCGGTGTTAGATGGATGGATTGAAGCTTATTTGTCTGAGGGATGGACAAACTTGGATTGATTTGAGGATTTGTCCCAGGCGGGGACGCCGGATTCGAGGGCGGTGACGCCGCCGCCGTCGAGGAAGTTTAGGGAGACGGCTTTCTGGGGACGAAGTCAGATGGGTGAATAGTGTGGCTGAAAAAATGACGCACCCCACCGCGATTATTCGATTTCCAAGTGCCGTTGAAGTAAGGCACAAGGTTGATAGGTGTGACTGTGAAACACGGGTCTCTGTAGATTGCATTTGGGTCGAGTATGCCAGAAGACTGATAGGTTCCGTTTCGCACCGCAGGCCATAGATTGGGTAAAGGCGTGAATTTGCCGCTGAAAGCTAGGTTGATAAGTTTGGTCATGAACTCGTATTGGGTCGAGTTTGCGGGTGTGTATTTCTCGCAAAGAGTTTGATTTCCGACTTCTGCTTTTAGAGGAAGACTTTGGATTGCCACGGGGAGGAGATTGCATTGGTCTTGGGCCAGCGCTGCGCCTGCTAGAGCAGCAGCGAAGGTGATAGATGAGAAGCGCATCTTGACAGTATATCTTTGAGTCAAGGCACGAAAAGAGTTTTGAAAAATACTTCGATACAGGAACGAGAGTAAATGTACAATCAAAAGCTCAAAGGCGCATTGAAACAAAGGGACTGCTAGGATTAAGAGCTCATCATTCAATCACAGAGGCAAAAAACAAGCAAGCCCGGCAGTAACGCTTGAGAGTACCAACATCCCAAAGTGACTAGTCTTTAACCAGACCTGAAGGTTTTTTGTAGCTCCCTTATGGATGGCCCAAACGCCTCAAGCCGAGAACGTGATGAATGAGTAATGAGGCAGTGGTGTTGTGGCTGGATGTAGCCATCTTGTCATCCTCTCAGTTTGTCAATAGCCAAGTCGTCTAACTCATCGTGTCGTTCACCGGCCGCTTAATTGTGCGACTCGGAAGGATCGTGATACCTTGTGATATACTTTACGCCCATCTTGCTATCTTGCCATCTCGCCAATGTGGAGCCCGTGCTTTCACACGCCCCATGATAGCTCTTAGCATTGATAATCTGGATAAAACTCGATAGTGCCGTTGTTGGGTATCAGACGCATGGCATGGCAGTCAATTGTCTTTCCTTCTCCAGTTTCGGCGAGCTAGTGGATGGAACTTTTCGTGGTCGATATTCGCGACCCGTTGATCTGGTTCCTGGGATTTCCAATATCGAATTGCATGCACGACGCATCGCTCGGCCACCGAACCGAGCCTGTCAATAATCCTCCGTAGACCGGGGCCCTTGTCGTGCTGTCGTGCTGTTGTGCTGTATGCTGTCATGCTGTCATGCAGTCATGCTGTCATGCAGTCATGCTTCGGTTCCTTTCAATGCATGTCGAAGTGCATCATGCATTCTCTTGGTCGCATCTATTGATGAGCAATCTCTCCGACATGTTCGGATTCTTTGAGGTGCTGTGCGTAGTTACGGTGGCTTGGGTAGCCTTTCGGACCGTAGGGTTATGAACGTGGGCCTCAGATCCTGCAGTGTTACTATTGGTATATGAGGGTCAGAGCGAATATGTGCATATATTGACTATCTAGTAGGTAGGAACTACGGAGGAAGGAAGAAGTGGGAATCAGGTAAATACCCTGAATCCACTAGCGCCGGATCAATCCGGATCAATGTGGAGCGGAGATTACTAACCACAGGGGTAACAGTACTGTTCCCTGTTTCCAACAGTTACACATGGGCGGCGTCAAAGCTTTGTGGACGTGTGTTGAGGAAGTGCCGGAGATGCGCACAAAGGGAAAGGATTGTACTCGGTTATTCTTGTCTTGTCACAAAATGACCGAGCTAGAAAGGTTGAGGGAGTTTATAACTTTCAAAACCATCACCGCCAAAGTGAATCAATCATGGGGAATATGAGTTGTAATGCCAGATTATGTTATTAGTCTCTAGAATAACTATGACACTATGTGCAGAAGGATTCTATCGTCTATATACAGTTTTTAAGCAGCAATGCCATTATCAATTAGCCCTAAGTATTACTCCCATCATCATCTCCCAATTGTTATGTTTTGTAGAATGTACCGTAAGAACCTTGATTGACCTTTCGAAGGCTTTGGTCTATCAGTTTCGAAGCAACCTCAAACCAGAGTCGATTTGTTCAACCGTGTTCTTGTTCGTGTAAGCGCCCCACTTTTGGCAGTTGTCGTATGTCTTTGATGGGATGTGAAGTTTTTTGATCCCATCAACGTTCTCAATCATGTTCGCGTAAAGGCCACCAGACAAATGCCAAGCGATGTGGCAGTGGAAAGGCCAAACACCAGGATTATCCGAGTTCCACTGGACGACCTGGTCACGCGGAAATTAGTCATTCCCCTTTGCGGCATACAACTATAGATGGCAAACATACCAAGTAGCCCAGGGCTGGCAGAAGACTGACATCACGACGCTGAGGGTTACTTGGGTTGACGATTGTTCCATCCCAAGTTCCAGCCCCAGTGGCAAGTACAGACCTTGGGGTTGTGTCAGCAGGTAATCAACGTGTTCAAAGATATTGGACGCTTACGTGTCATGGCCGTGTAAATGCCATGGGTGACTGGTTGGAGTTTTATTGGTGATGATCACGCGGACCGAGCTACTGGTGCCAACGTTGTAGACATTGTACTGCGGATCATAAGGATACGATACATTGCCCTGCTTAGCATCAAGCAAGAGTGGGTTGTTGTAGTCACCGCGGAAAGTTGAATTGTTGATAGTCCAGACAAGATGACCAGTAGAGTTAATCTTAAAGTAGACTTCCATGTGAATCGTTGTAGCAGGAGTAGGTAAACCCATCGCCTTCGATGGAGTAATACCGGAAAGGGCATCATTTACACAAGGATCAGTGCCATCGATATGGCCGGTGGATTTGGGAACAGCAGTATCGTTTGCCTTTTCGTAGTATACTACTGCGAGGCCATAAGGCTGGTTGGCAGGCTCCGTACATTGACCCGCAGCTAAAGTGGAGCGCATCCAGTATGCTCCGTCAGACTTCCCACTGGCGTGGACTACAACATCTGTGCGTTGACCGACCTATCGGACAATATCAGCAAATATCATCTACATCGAAAGTATTAGATTTTGCTGTTACTTACGCCGAGAGTAACAATGGATGTGTTGTATGGCTCGACAGGAGTAAAGTCATTAGCGATGACAGTCATCTCATGGCTATCAATACTGAACTTTTGAATGGCAGCACTACCAGTATTGATCAACCGGAGTCTGTGCGTTTTCCCACTGGTAAACTTGAACTTGGCAAGCCCGGCATTGTTTGTACACTTCGCGCTGGTGGTGTTGGAGCAGTCAAAGTTCATCTTGCCGTTAATTAAGTTGTTGTCCGATGCAGGTCTGATCTTTGTCAAATCGGTACCCATCACATCCTCCATGATATCAAAGTAATCTCGATGGTAATAGTCAGTAACAGTCACGGGCCCAAGGTCGGTATCGTAGTGCATGTTCTTTGGTCCATGGATGATCAATGGCCCCCAAAGACCTCCAGCATATTGTGCTGAGTAATGAGAGTGATACCAAGTGGTTCCGTAAGGCGCAGCCTTGAGAGTGTAAGTGAAGGACTCCCCAGGCGGTGTTGGACACATCGAAACACCAGGAACGCCATCTTCCCACTCGGTATTCTGTTGGTGAAATCCATGCCAATGAAAGGCGGTGCCTTCAGACGGGCCTGTAATTTGATTGTTTATTGTCACCTGGATAGTGTCACCCCAGTTGGCTTCGATAGTGGGCTGCAGAAACCTTATTAGCGGCTTAATGATGTCAATCATACGGGTCTGGGACATCTTACACCTGGATATTCGCCATTGATAAGAAGTTGGTTTTTCTCGTACCCGTCTGGGGCGATGGTGGCACGGGCAACATTGAATGTGTATTGGCGGACAACACCGGTATCTGGAGCTTCGGTGTACGCGTCACTGTCCCAAGAAGATTTGGAACCCCACGGGTACCCGTTTTCAATTGGCTAATCAGGGTTCAGAACAGCACTTTGAAACCAAAACGAAAGACTTCATGCTCATTGTGAAAGAGGAACAGGCCGTGGGATTTGGAGAAAAAGTATCAAATGTTTTCTGTCTCTTTCTGCGCAAAAGCACGAGAACTAAAGATTACTCAAATAAAAAGTGTAGGACCGAATAGAAACCCATGATGACGAAAATTGAGAATTCAAGACCAAGACACACTTGAAGATTCCGGAAGTTGGGATGGGGATACTAAGAAATTGAAGCTTACATTGTTGGTGAGGAATGGTCCTACGTGAGGATTTTGAAGGGTTCCTAGTTTACTGTTACCTGAAACATAGGAGAGTCAGTGATACCGTTCATGCCGTCATACGCATACTTGATAGAAAGAAGGAGTGGGAGAAAGCCGCGAGCGTACCGTTGGTTTGGGTTTGCGAAAGAGCCGCAACAAGAGCGGTAGTCCCGTTTAGGAGGGCTGAAGCGATGGTCATGTTGGCGATTTACAGACAGATATACAAGATACACGCGATGAGGGAAAGAAAAGTTGTAGCAATGAAGGGAAAGTTGCTCAGATTATGTACATTCTACGAGTTGACTTTTCAGCAAGCGTCTTCCTGGAAACTTGGCCACGCATCACGGAAGGAACCATGTCATGATTGATTTGGAGGAAGCAGGCACGGTGAGTATACTTTCGTCTCCCGTACACCACCACTCTTCGTTCATTAGGAGGAATGCCAACATCATGACCTACAATGCAAGGCTAGATTAAAGTCTTCTAGACGGAACATGACAGCTTGACTACGAAGAATGAGATCCATTGTTCATTTAAAATGTGGCAAATGGAAAGGCACGGTTAGAGAGGCTAAAGTATAGGTCCCTGTAGATGTCCGTAAGGGAGACATCGTAGGTTGGGGGGATTACTGCTCGATTGCCTCTTTTGGCCAAGTAATGAACAGGAGGACTTGACTTCGTGGTGGAAGGATTTAATTAATTCAACTTTGCAACAATCGACCGAAAGGTGCGTCGAATGATGAGGTGGTGACGCTTGAGGCTGAAGTTCGGGGTCAGATCTGATAAGATCACAAACGACAAAACCACCTTCGCTTATCGACACTAGCGCCATCAAGTCCAAGCTCTACGAGTACCCACGTACCTTACTGAGGTTGTCCTACCGTGCCTAGTGTACTTGTTTAGGAGTCTTCCAAATCTACATCCTACATTCTTCTATTCTTTCTGACGGTTCTGGCCCAAGTCATGTGCCATTCTTTGATCAGTGGAAGTGGCAAATGCCGAGCAAATATGCCTCCCCTAGTTGACACTTTCATATGAGGAACTTGGCTTGGACTTGGAGATGATTCTCAATCTACGGGCTTCGCCGGTAAAGGGAACGCTGGGGAGCGCCTGAAAACCCGAACCCGTATCTTCAATCGAGTACGCAATTCGTTTCATCGTCGACAGATTAGGGCAGGCAGAAAACGTGAAGTATGGGGATGGGACTTTACCGAGTCTGGGACTTTCGTATTGAGGCATACCTCTCTTTCCAGCTAAGAAGTTGGCCAGAATTCCAAGTTATTTATGTATCAGGGCAATACCAGGACAGTACCAGGACAACGGGATGAGGCTGGGAAGAGGATGGACGCTTGCAATGAGGGGCTTGATTGATATGCCACCTTCCTGCAGTTGCTCAGCCGGTGATTCTGGAGACTTCAGCGCTTATTGGCAACACTTCTTGTGTTGGCTGTAGCTAAAGTATGACTTGAGGAGAGCCGAAAGGTACCCAGTGGCAGTGGGCTTTGTTCAATACCTGTCTATTGAGAGCTCAAGCTTAGTCGTATCAGTCAAGCTGTTCAGAGAATCGAGTCACGGTGTTGTTGATTGACAGCGTTTTTCCAAACCTGAAGTGATGAACTGGCGAGATTGAAACCGGACCGGACCACCACTGGAGCAATCGGCATGATGCATCATGTGCCGAAAATCTTTTATACGTGCTATAAATTTAGCCAATTTCCTGAGGCTCCCAGTGTGTAGAGCAGTAGTCGTATCTGTGTAGATATTAGATATTAGGTGGGTATTTTGTTGACAGTAGAATTCTCAGGATAATCAAAAGATGTTTTCATCGGTTAGATGGACGCAGACCTAACATGATCTGTAGAGACTCTGTTGCATTGTGTAAATGTCACTCATGAATTGACTTCCGAAATGTGATAATGATTCCGGGTGAACAAGGGGGTTCTCGAGGCTTGATGATCGTCCCGCCGCTGCAGGAACAAGCGAAAAGCTTCAAGTCGCAATCTTGTGGTTTGGTGAATTGTCTCAGGGACGTAGCTTCGTTCATCGACCGAACCACCGAACCACCGAACCACCGCTTAATCGATGCATGCAAACTAATTGCGCGTATCTTGGAGCTTGAGACTTCCATACTGTGACGCTCAAGTCATTGAACATGGCCGCCGCTCAAAGCTCCTCCATTCCTCCTTCCAACGTCGAATACGGTGGCGGTATGTAAGACTCCAAACGCAAGAGTCTGCATCATATACTTGGCTAATAAGCCATATAGACGAAATCTCAGCCCTTGTCCTTGACCCTGGGTACTCAACAACACGCGCTGGGTTCGCTGGAGAAGATGTGCCCAAGTCAGTCACGCCGTCATATTATGCCACTATACCCTCGGGTTCGGATCGCAAATACTTGTTTGGTGATAATTCAATACACACTCCTCTGGCAAACATCTCGATAGGCAATCCTATGTCCACCGACGGCACGGTCGAAGATTGGGACGCCGCGACGAGTTTATGGGAATACGCCATCACATCACGACTTACGAACACGAAGCCAGGGAACCCTTTAACTAACGGACTTAATGACAAACATGAAGATATGGACGCGGAGATGGAGGGCATGGAAGATCAAGAAAAGCCACTCGAGGAAAACCCCTTGTTGATGACGGAAACCGGCTGGAACACTGGCAAAGGTAGAGAAAAGGGCATCGAGGTAGCTATGGAGAGCTGGGGTTGCCCCGCCTACTGGCTCGCACGAAACGGTGTCTTAGCAGCGTATGTGCTCCGTATACCACTCAGTTTCAGGACGCTAATCCCCACCCAGCTTCGCCGCCGGCAAACCTATGGCGCTTGTCATTGACATGGGCGCATCGTCCATCTCCATCACTCCCGTTCACGACGGCCTCATCCTGAAAAAGGGCGTCGTTCGCTCCCCCCTCGCGGGTAACTTCCTCTCCTCCCAACTCCGACTCCTCTTCTCCACTTCCTCTCCGTCAATCCCCTTAACGCCTCACTACCTCGTTACCAAAAAAACACCCGTGGACGCCGGACTGCCCCCGAACGCCACATACCGCACGTTTCCCTCCGATACCGCTCCCGCTAATTCCTTCCGCAATTTACAAGAAGAACGTATATTGACTGAGTTCAAAGAGTCAGTTGTGCAAGTGTGGCCAGGCCCTGGTAGACTATCGGGACATACGCAACAAGGGGGTACAAATCTGGATTTAGCAAAAACCTACCCAGGCCGCCCCTTCGAAATGCCCGACGGCTGGAACCAAATGTTCGGCGCCGAGCGATACCGCGCCGCCGAAGGCATCTTCGACGCCAAAATGGCCCTCACGGACCCCCAAAACCCCTCCCCCCCCGCCTCTCAAACCCTCCCCGCCCTAATCCAGCACTCCCTGAACCAAGTCGACGTGGACGTGCGGCCGCACCTCTTGCAAAACGTTGTGGTAACGGGGGGCACAAGTCTGCTGTATGGTTTTACGGAGCGCCTGAACCAGGAACTTACGATGATGTACCCCGGCACTCGGGTCCGGATTTCGGCGCCGGGAAATACGTATGAAAGGCGGTTTGCGAGCTGGATTGGCGGGAGTATTATGGCGAGTCTGGGGACGTTTCATCAGACGTGGATTTCGAGGAAGGAGTATGAGGAGCATGGGGTCGGGATTATTGAGAAGAGGAGTAAGTGATGGGGAGGGGTAGGCGGGTGATGGTGGGGAGGGGAGCCGGTGCGTTTGGAAGGTTCGAGACGGGCGTGCAGCAAGGTAGCAGAGTGATGGCACCAGAGGCGTCATTTCAACGTGTGAGCGGGAAGAAAAAGAAGAAAAAAACAGGGATGGCGTTGATACTCTCACCATCTTGCTTGGAGTTTCTCCCACTTGGAAAAAACGTAATCGTTTTCTCGCAACCAAATAGTCATTCTAGGAAAGCAAACCATCAAGCAGCTCCTTCTGGATCACCTTCTCTTTCCAACGCCCTAATTTTCCCATGTCTCCAAGCCGTATCCGACGCACTTTGATTCTCTTATCCACTCTCCTCCTCCTTCCCCTTCTCCCAAACACAAAAAAGTTGCATGACAATCGCCCCCATCTTTTCTTACCCCCAAAAAATAATGTGGCCAGCTTGCACACGTCTTTTATTCCGTACTAGTTTTCCGCAGAATTCTCTCGTGATCTGAACCTCTAATGTCAAGGGGAATGCTACTTCAAGGGGAGGGAAGGGGGTGGTCAGTTGGAAACCGATTTAGAAGAATGCGTTGATTGGAAAGAGGCTTTGTTGGTGGGTGGGGTCTTACAGTATTACGAAGACTGGGGGAGAGGGAGAGGTTGAGGTAATAGGTTGTGGTAGGGTTATGAGGGAGGAAGATTAAGATTTTGTTCGGGATTGCGTTGTTTGTTGGGAGAGGCAGGGGGAGGATGCGTGGGGGTTGAGGAAGTTGTTTGAGATGTGCTTGGAATTGGTACGTTTGGATGAATATTAGGATACGCAACCCCTCCGATACTCTTCACTATCGCACCCAGTACTGGACTTCAAACCCCCGTTCGCCATCCGCCTCCCGATCTGGTTATAAGGGAAAGCGGCCATAGAGCAATTTTTGTTCGTAGAAGCTCGGTTTGCCGCGTCTTTGTTTGAATGATCTAGAAAGGTATTGCCCTTGGAAGGAACAATTGGTAGAGGGATCGTTGTTGAGACTAAATAAATGATAGAGTTTTATAGATCATGTGCATAAAGAAGAGGTAGTGGGGATGAAGAAAATAAGGAACTTTGGGGTCTTTGGGGTCAGGGGTTGTCTCTGCGGGCATAGATATTTTCCAGAAGTGACTGTTTTCCATAGTATAGTTCTGCTTTAAGAAAACAGCTTTCGGGGAAGAAACAATGCCCAAAGGGTGATGTATAGTCGGTCTATGATGGAGTATAATTAGTTGGTGTTAAAGGGAGAAAGGTGCTGGATTGATGAATATTTGTCCTAATTTTTCAAGCCGGGTTTCTGGGCTAGCCGAAAGAGAGGAAGTCTGTATAGAGTGACTTTGCTATCGACGGTTGATCCAGTTGGGTCTTATAGGTCTCGGAGAAAGAGCGGATCTGGAACATAGGTTGACCAGTGACATCTCGTGCTTATCCCAGTCCACATATCAAGAAGACTATTCCATCCGTATTTTCTTTCGAGCTCGTACTTCAACACATTTTTAGATGCTGGGGACATTCCAACCGCACGAGGCGAAGAACATCTTGAAGTGTATTTAGAACTCTTCCCTTGCAGCCAGAACTATACCTTCTTAAGGCCCACTAATCCCCACAAATACCACCACCACTACCGTATAAGCAGCAGTAACAGCTAGTATTTCTTGTCGCTGCGCTGACGATTTCCACGCAAGACCAAGGGCGAACAAAAATACGGCAAGGCTTGCGGTGATTAAAATTTTCTCGCGAAGTGGGTGAATGGCCATGATAAGCATTGGAACAACAAGGGCAAGGCCTCCCATTATTGCAGTAAGGAAACGCGTTTTGAAACCTGATCGGCGTTCCAAAAGATCGAGGCGAGCATTTCTCCGATATATGTCTGTTGTGACCCCCCCTAGCGCACGTCTTCGGCGTTTCCCCCTCTAGTTAGCTGTTAGTATACCCGATTCTCTAGAAGATATGCTCTCGCCAGAGCCTCGATTTGCAGGGTGTTGCTCTCTGTGTTCGTCTAGTAGCTTCTGCACGATCTGCGCTTCTTCATCCCGGAGTACGAGTACATCTTTACCACTGATGGAATCTATACTTCTATAGTCAGACTGGAAGAGTGCAAGATCTGATAAAAACAGGCAATTTCGACCTTATTCTTGAACTTACGAATATCTTTCAACAAGCTTTGGATTCGAGATAGTTGTTCTCGTGAAGTAGTATGTGTTTCGAGAATATCCGCCATTTCATTCCTTATTCCTGACCTCAGGTGGCTCATGATTATATTGAATGAAACCCTCAAGCTCAAAGTATCGCCCTGATCACTCATAACGTCCTTAGGCGTCAAATGTAAATTTCCGTAAGCAAGGCTATAAAGGGGGGTAGTCTTGCGACTCGAAGAAGGGTTGAGATAGTCGTCCGCTAGATCAACAGTGGGAAGTTTTTCAATGCCCGTAAACTCTTGTACGAGGTCTTTGAAATATCTTTCACTACAAAACCAACCAGTATTATCTTCGTATTTGGCTACGAGCTCTGAAGCATATCCAGCCATCTCACTATTCCCAGGTGTTTCTTCAGTGGTCGGAATCTCTTTGGTGAGAGCATGTTGTTCTGGTGCTGTGGCCCCAGTACATGGCAAGTCTTATCCACTGCTAATTGGCTCATTGGAGGTTTTTGGTAAAACAAAGGGCTTTCCGCAGTCATCGTTACTTGAGATTCCGTTGTCTTGGTTCAGACGTGAGCTTGGTTGTTGCAGGACCTGAGATATCTCCACACTTGAGACAGGATATGTGGAGTCTAACGCTTGCTCAAAGATCTCCTCCATCTATAGACGACTCCATCGGTCTGCCGGGCATCTAGGAGCGGTGAACGCGCAACGTAACTACAAACGAAGAGTTTGGACTCGGCCGGCGCTCTCAACCAATTTCGCGTAGGTCTCATGTAATATGTGGTGGCCAGACTTGCGTAGTAGGAACGTAGTGAGCCTTAATAAGCACATGATGGTGGTGTACTCGAAATCAAGCCAAGCGAAGCCAGTCATGAGAGAATGGAACCAGCCCTATGGCTTAGCCGAGTATTCCGATGGTGCTACTTGAACCACCCTAGAGTAAGATAACAACTGGAAGGCAACACGACGTTCTTCACTTGTTTCCTTTATTTCTTCATTATGAAAAGCTTCTACAGCATTCCTCAGCCATCTTACCAGAACAGCTCGATGCTCTCAAAAGTATCTTCAAACGTCTTTAACGCCCATGCCAATGCAACGCACTGTAGGTCCGCAATGGGTATCTCAGAACAACGAAAACTCAGTGTTTAATCTTGTAGTTCCCCCCCACCACCTCCAATTTTCCCTCCTGTACTCTCCGCTCCAGAAACTCCTTTAATTCCTCGTTCTTGAACGGGAAGCCTCCCTCGACCAGCATCTTCAACATCATAACGATACTCTGCAACGGCATTGGCCCCTGATTCGTTAGCATGCCCGTCACGTATTGCCAATATACTTCCATCCTCTCCTGTGCAACTTCTTCGGTGCGTACTGCTGGCGCAGCAGCCGACGTGACAGCTTCAGCGGCTGCAGCAATCGCCGCTTGAGCGGTGCCGTCACGGCCAACTTCGGAGTCGGAGAGTGTCTCGAGGACGCGGTACGTATCTGAAGCGGATTCCTCGAGCACGAGTTTGCCGACCCAGAATGTTAGGGCGTTGCGGACCAAAGACTCGTCCATTTCCAGATTTTCCATTAGCTCTTGGACAGTTTTGGCCATGGGAGTGGGTGCACTGCTTTCGGGGTTCTGGAAGGCATAGATGACACTTGCTTGCCAGGTTTGCACTTCTTCCGTGACTGTGCGGTCGTCAAGGTCGATGTCGACAGTGACTTGGCCGAGGGCATGTAGCCAGGTTAATTTTCGAGATTGCTTTAGGATTTCAAAACCCTTTGAATAACGGTCCTGCAAAGACAGAATTTCCGGCGGGATGAAGAAAGTCTCCGAATGCAAAGAAGGCCAGAAGAGGTGAGAGAGTATCTTGGTATGGATTTCTGGAGCTGGATCTGATGTGGCGTCAGCTGCAAGCTTCTGATCATTGCGAATAACCATGTCGACACGACGGGAGTCAAGAATGTCTCGTAACATGACCTCACACGATTGGAGTGCTGCTTCGCCAAACCGTAGCTTCAGAAGCTCGAGGACTCGAATCTAGATACGATGAATCAGTCTTACAGTAGCATAGTTTCGAAACGGTATCTCACTTCTTTGTCGAAGTCATATTCTTTCTTCAATAATCGCTCTCCTAAGATTTTCTGAAATTCTTTGACGAAGATATCCCTTGATTCAAACAGACTAATGAGGGAACCTATTATGTCTGAGTTCTTTGACTTCTTGTACTCTGTGAACCGTTAGATGGTAAATCACTTCAAAGATGATGCAGTCGTACCGGGTCCAGCGTCTACAGGGTCGGGCACCCAGGACATGTCGTCCCAATCAAGGTCTCCGTCGTCCATGTCATCTTCCCCTGTGAGACCTGCGGTCTTGTTCAGCTCTGTTGCCAATTCAACCAGGACATCAGCTGCACTCGATTCATCGTCGGGATCAGCCAAAAGACCGCCAACAACTATGTTGACAGTGTCATCTCGTTCCCGAAGATAACGCCGGATAGGGCGAGCTACACGATCCAAAAGGACCCCTTTTGGATCGAGGACGGCAAATGCGCGGATCAACGAGATATAAAATTGAAGGATTTCGGTTGTAGAAGCCCCGGGATGAAGGAGGCGATGGGATAGTACGTTTGAAAAGGAATTGGTAAGAGAAATTCTTGAAGTGGTATTTGTCACGTAACGCTTGAGATCCTCAACAGCACCTCTGCTACCGTTATCCCAATCCACAATGATTTCAAACAACTCTTTTGTGCGCAATGCTCCCAGTCTATTGAGTCCCATCTCTTGCCATCTCTCGACATCTGCATGTGTGACCTTCGTATGTTGATCAGCTTCAGCATCAGACTGGATCTCTTTCAAGCATGAGAGTATTTCAACCACTAAGCGGGCAAAGTGGTTCTCTACCCAGTCCCGTAGCTGCTCCGCGATCGTAGATGGCGAATTCCACTGTCCAGCATAGGTTTTATTTATATAGGTCGTGAGGATTTCGCTCATTACTTCGGCGAATAAACGCTGAGCTTGATTACCCCCCAACCCCATTTCTTGTAGACTTTTCATAACTTTCTGTGTTCTTCTCCGCGCCTCCCCAATAGATGCTGACGCATCTTGAGCTTCGGTTCGCTCCTCCAAGCCTAATATGAATGAAGCTTGCTTTTTCAAGAAAACCTTGATATCGGAGTTCTGATCTTGTGACATAGAAGAATTACGTGACCTAGTAGTAGAAGCTTTGCGCCCAATTGACGCAGGAAAAACTGCTGAAAATATGCGCTCCTCAGCCATTCTTACAGCCAACGGCTGGGAGCCAAGCAGTGGAAGAGTTAAACTGTCACATGCTCAGAAAAGAGTGTACGAGTACCTAGTACCTATCCAGGTTGGAATATGTCAAGGCGAGCTAGGCAGGAAGAACGGTACCTTAGCATAGATGAATGTTTTATGAGATTGAACCACCAAGTACGCGATGTACCTTAGTCGCAAAAGTGACCGGCACTAATTCTCGAGGTCACGTGCAAGGTTACATGTGTTCTTGAGTTGGTTGTCAAGCAACCACAAAGCTTCATTCCAAAAAGGCTAAACGAAGAACCAAATCGTTGGACTCTCATTTAAGTCATATATAGCTCTTTACTTGGTTCGTATTTAGAATAACCTGCTACATGAGGAACCGGAAGAATTGGAGGACTACCATATTGGTACGGCGTACGCTTGCACACAATTGTTATTTACCAGATAGTCGGCCTGGTGTAATAATCGTGCAACCTGCAGATTTTCTTCGCTAGATTCCATAGGCAATGTCGAGTGCATATCACTCGGCTTCGGTGAGATGGTTTGGTTGCAACTCCTCTAAGTCTGTAATCCTGCCGGAAGCCTACATACCTTATGCTATTCTAAGATTAAGACGTTGCATAAACACCTGAAAGTGCAGCAATAGGCGAGTGCAGTGATCGAAAGAGTATCCGAAAACATGCCCAACAAAGCGAGATTGTCCAGCTTTCCGATCACTGCAATAGTGGATCTCGAAAATGCTTCTGGCTGTTACTCTGCTTGTTCACTCCCCATTCGAATTGCTTTCGTGCCCTATGCTCACGCTTACGCTCTCTTTTCTCCACCGCTTGAATCTCTCGTTTTTTAGCATCAGTGACGCCAAGCATACCTGTTCCGCCGTTTCCACGAGTTGTTAGCGCTCGGCGTCGATCATCCGAATCCACCGCCATCTCATCATCAGAGCCGTGGACGGTGTTTCGAAGCATACGAGTTTCGATCCGCTCGGCAGGTGTAGGATAACTGTGCAGGTTCTGTCGGTAATATCGCGAAAGAGAACGGTGGCCAGCCGTACGGCCCGACGGTAGATGGAGTTCGTATTCTGATCGAAAGACTGCATGATGAGCGTGAGCATGAGAGTGAAATCCGTCAACTGTACGGTGCGGTCTCGGATCGGTAAGGGAATGGTGTCGATGGAGAGGAAGCCTTTGAAAAGCGTGTGAGTGATCTATAGGCACAGCAGTCAAGTCTGCAGAATCCAATGAAGAAGCTGAGCTGTCAGTTTCCCAGCCTTCGGCATTTTCATCGCCTTCGTGCATCTCCTCGTCACCATTAGAGCTACTGATAACCGTTTTGAGAGCCCTTGAGCCCTTTGGCGCAAGTTTGACACCTCCAGGGGAGTCTTCCTTGACGTCCTCCAATTCATCGTTGTCTTCGTCATCGTCTCCGTGGTCCGAGTACGAACTTCTGAAATCATAGAATTGACCCACTTCGATCATCTCCTCCTCCGAATCAAATGCTATCATGCAATGTCCTTTGTCTCTCATGTGAGTTTGTATACCGCTCATTGATCCCTTGAGCTTGTGACAATATAGACATTCGTGAAGCACGTTTATCTTCTGGTGTAGATAACTTATGAGACCCTCGAGGTCAACCAAGTAGGGCTGCTCAGGAATAAACAGACCGTGGAATTTGGTCATATGCATGACACTAAGTTTCAAAGATGGCGAATCGTAGTTGCAGAATAAGCACCGGTTCAAGGGCACCTTACTAGAAGGAAATCCTGAATCTGTGCCCGGCGTAGCGCTGTTTATCACGACTGGCTGCGATATTAGATGTTCGGAGCGGTCTTCGGCCGCAGAGTGATGAGGCCTTGAGGGCCGAGATGAGACTGGTTCGTTATCCTCGATTTTTGTCTCCTTGATGCCATTTACTACCTTCGAAAACTCCGCTTCTGCCTCGGGATCAATTGTTTCTGTTGGAGCCAAATTTACTGGCTCACCCAGCGATATTGTAGAGCTTAAGACCGAGCTTGTTTCGTCATCAACGGCAGCCCTACCACCACCTTGCAATGCCGATATCCGCAATCGATGCTTCTGACTGCCAAGATGGTTCTGGTAAGCGTTCTCGCTGTAATAAGTTTTTTGGCATGCTATGCACAGTTTTTCGAAAGATGCTTTGGCAGCTTCGGCAGAGGAAGATGCTTGAGCTGTCAAGACTTTTTCTGCGAAGATTTCGGATGAGAGAGGAGGTAAAGAAGCGACCCTTCGCTTTAGGTTATATCGGCTTGCAGCAGGTCAGAGAAATGGCATAACTAGATAGTCGTAAAGGAACACTCACTGCCAGTCACTGCGCATGTGCCCTCGTTGGAGTTCACTTGATCTGAACGCCACTTGACAAGTATTGCAAGTAAATGGATGCGAATCGACAGTGTTCGATACCGGGGTAGGCTGGAGTCCAATAGGCGTTGACCGACTTGCCGTTACAGTAGCCATGATAAGGTGTGGGTTTCCCAGTTGTTCTCCAGACTTGGTGTCCAGTTGACAGACAGCGCCCACGTACGACGAACGGATACTATTGGAAGTCTCAATATGGGGGGGGGAAATCAGATAGTAACAATATTAAGCTACAACAGACCCGGTAGTAAATATGGTGTGAACAAAGATCGCATTATTTTATAATGGCTTCACGAATACTCCGTACGCTGGAAGAAAGCTGGTGAAGTAGGGGTGGTGGTTGTCTAATCGATAAAGACAATCTGTGATACCATCTGTACTCTGTAGCCGAGCCAGTGATTACTGTAAGGTAATTATTACAGTAATTACGCAGTACAAACAGCCACTAATTGCTAGCCAAGATGATCCTCTTACTGTTCACAGCTAGTGAGATGTTTTTTATAGTTGATTTAGTGACTATTCAAGTTAGATTATATTCAAATCGTTTTGCTCTAAAATCAATACAGTAGTATATATGTGACGGCTGCCAGGATAACAGACACCTGCCCCGAGCACTACTCAGGCAGGTCTCTATTGATATGATTCCCTATAAGCCTCCATGCCAACCTCCAGGCTCCATATCAATCTCTATACAAGTTTCAAAAACTTATCAGTCAGATTCGCAACACGTATCTAACAGTCCTTTTTATACTCCTCTCAACGTAACTCTGAAAATGCTCCCAACCTTCCTTCAACCAGTGCTTTAACCGGTGCTTTAAATATATCTCATAACCAAGCGCTCAATATGCCTCAGCACCCTCGTTCAAAACCCAACTCATTACTAGATTCAGTGGGTTGGGTTGTAAGTCCCGTCACCCAAGTCTGCGACTGGGTTGGGTTCAAGACCAACCGGTTGCGCGGCGTAAAGATGATCGTATAAAAAACAGCCCAGAGCTCAACAATTGGTTTTTTAATATGTCAGATCTTCTCTGCCATGCTAACGTAAAATCCAATAATAAGATAGAACTACTCTCTATGAACCCCAGTATTAGGTACGAGCTATGCTAACTAACGATAACCAACCATAGTCATTATCGATATTCATTAGGAGACCATTGACAAAAATCAATCCAAGACTGCATGCAGTCCGCTTTAATAGTGAGCGGACGGAGTAACTCTCATACTGCGCTCACTCCACGCAGTATCTACACTGATGCGAAATGGTCGGCAAGACTTGCTATACTTCTCTTATTACCTTAACCTCCTTCGCGACGACAACATGAGCATCGTTGAAATCATCAGCTAGAGCAGGCGTCTCGACGACCACCGTACTCAATGGAATCGAGTTGAAAGGCCGCTCCGTTTGCTCGTGGGGCAGATTCTGAGCATGGTCCGTCCGATGTCCTGACCCCTCAACAAGCCTTGGAAATCCTCTGCTTGTACTGCGCGACTGAGACAAAGTCTCATGCTTCGTGGAGGAGCCGTATTTTGACCTTCGCGACAACCCTATGTTCTTAACTCCCTGGAAAGCTGCGTAACCACCACGGGCAAACTAGCGCACACAATGGCGCACACTGCTTCAGCGCCTGAGAGGATGAGAAAGATTACCACGCCGTCTAGATCATCGCCATCAGTCGATCTTGTCCCCCAACTTCCTAGCTGAACAAGAGAACACTTACAGCTGGGGTCACTCTTGTCATCGGTGTCCACCTCCAATTCGACGATGCGAGCAAGCCTTAAGAGGCAAGCACTGCGTGCGGTGACCGCCCTTGTCAGCATTCTGATACCTGTTGCCTGAGAATGTCTACAGGGGTCCACCCACAGTACTCCGACCGAGAAAATAGCAGCGAGTCCGAGCTTCTTTTTCCACGATATTTGAAGCTTGATGATGGCTGCGATCGGAAGTAACAGAATGGCCACGTCCGAGATGAGGCCAAAAATCAGAGGCATCACGACATGTGCAATGGTGGTAGCGTTGCACTGACCCTGCATTGAAACCGGTGGCTCAACGTGGTACCTTTGGTAGTACCGTAGCCAGTACCATTGGACCGGCTAGCACTGAAAGAGATAAAACCCTATCGCTCCGAAGAACCATAGAATGACATACACCAGGATGGCCCACCACGCGATGCGCAGCCATTTTTGATTGTCCAAGAAAATGCGGCGGTAGAAGAAGAGAAGAGTGAGCTTGATGAAGGTGTAAGTAGGACCGGTTAGCACCATACACACCCAGACATGCTATAATTTCGAATGTGTCAGGACTGTCTCATGTTCCGAATTTGAACCGACAAACTTTGAAGACATTCGACAGATTCTCGGGCATTTGCGGGTCCTCAGCATTAATCGTCAATGCATGGAGGCCGAGTCCATAATGCGTGGCTTTCAATGCGAATTAGAACCATAGCTTCTACACACAAAAGCGACAGACATACAAGCGAAGAGATTTCCGATGAGGGCGTCCACGCAGAGCTTGAAGATTGTAAGCCTCACATTGGCTTTTGCTTTCGAGGATGACCACGAACCCCACTCAGGAGTATGAGTTCGTCATCGAGAGAGATGCGCCTGCTTGATCTATATTGTGACCTGTAGTGCAAGAAGCATCGAGCTGCAACAACGAGATTGTTGGACACGAAAAACGCCACCAAATTTCCGTATAGCGCCGGTTGTCTATCATTGTTGAAATGGGCAGATGACAGCGGTTCTGTAGCCATTGTTGTCCGGAGGCAAGTCGCGGTTGGATGGGAGCGGGCAGAGCGGGATTTATCTCGAGACAACATGAGCTATAAAGCATCTTTTCCAAACTATCCAGAACGAACGTGGAGGACCAGGCTCCGAGGTTGTGTATCAGTGAAGGGTGTCAGCAGGATTCAGGATCCAACTGGAGTCACCCCACGAAAATGGAAAATGGTAAAGGGTGCCGCTACTGGCTACAACACCCAATCACAAGTGATACCCACCATACGGAAGTCAGTGAGCGCGAAGGAAACAAACATCTATTCCGAAGCACATTACACCGTATCTTGATCCGTTCAAGGTAGTCGGAATACTAGGCCAAATCTCGCCTAATTCGAGAAAAATACCAAATGATACAGTAAACGGCCCTCACACCGTCACACGTCTGATCAACCAACGGCTTCCAGCGGGCCCGGATTAGACCGAAAGGTTCCGCACACAAGGTCACGTTTGCTAGACTTGCGGCAGAGACTCGGAAGCTTAGAGGCTCACGCTCAGCCATGGAGGAGCGCACCATAGAGGGCGTTGACGAGCAGGAAGCTGCTGAGCTACATAGACAGATCGGGTTCGATGGAGCAGCAGACGCGCGTGTGCGGCGCAAGCTTGACTGGCACGTGATGCCGCTCTTCTTCGTCCTTTGTGAGTAGGACTGGCTCCCCGCTAAGCATGCTTCACGGTGGATGGCAGCTCACTTCCCTCATCCCTCAGACATGCTTGCCTTTCTCGACCAAGGTAACATTGGTAACGCCGTGATAGCCGGCATTTCACACAACCTGAATTTGGCTGGAGATCGATATGATTAGCTTTTGACAATATTTTACATCACATACATTGTCTTCGAATTCTCCCTCCTTTTCTGGAAGACCTCCCCCCTCACATAGTCGGGACGGTCGTCGTGTTCTTTTGGTGAGCAACCCCATCTTGGCCCTAAATCCATTGCGGGGCGACATTGCCTGAATCTCTGTGGCTAGGGGCTTGGTGGCGACTCTGCAGGCTGCAGTCCATAGTTGGAGCGGGGCTATGGCTCTTCGTTTCTTCCTTGGGGCTTTTGAAGCGGCCTACACGTAAGGATAGCTTTCGAATCTCCCATCAAAGATACAACGCGCTACTATGCCATCTCACTGACACTGGCGGCGGGCTGTTAGGCCAGGTATCATCTATTTATTGTCGTTCTTCTATCTCAGGCACGAAGTCGGTTTCAGGTGCGGCATATTCGCTTCAGCGGCTCCCCTCGCATCCACATTCGCCGGAGCTCTAGCCTATGGAAGTACGAAAGGTCGTCACTCGCTCCCCAGCTGGAGGCTTCTCTTTCTAGTTGAGGGTCTTCCGACCGTCCTGCTCGCCCCTATAGCCTTCTTCTTTATACCAGACTCACCGGGCAAAGCAAGATTCCTCAACCCGGAAGAAAGGGCCATTGTTAGGTCTCGGACGCTTCGACAGACTGGTACAAGCGAGAGGGTTGGCGGCCTGAACCTAAAGGAACTTGCCCAGACGTCAAATGACGTGAAATTATGGTGCAATGCTGTACGTTGTTTCTGGCTCGTGCCGAACACTCTGTCTATCGTTGTTGCTCGAAGTTGGGTAGGACTGACTGTTTGAGTCTGCCGTTCTTCCTTCCCACCATTCTGGCCAATATGAGATACAGCAATATCAACGCCCAGGGCTTATCAGCTCCGCCATACTTCGTCGCGTTCCTGTTCGCCATTACCACGACTTTCATTGCAGACAGAACACAGCAAAGGGCCTTGGTTCTCATCATAACGTCGATTGTGGGGGGCATCGGCTACATTGTTCTTGCAACGGTCACCACGGTCAGAGTCCGATACTTCGCCGTCTACTTGGCAGCTGCCGGTGTTTTCTCAACCATACCCAACATTCTGGCATGGACTCTAAGTAAATACACAGCCTTCTGTTCTTTGCTTGCCCAGGGACTCAAAGCTGACTCGAATACCAGACAACCAAGGCAGCGATACACGCCGTGGTGCGGGGCTCGTCTTAATTAACTTTGTCGGACAGTGCGGTCCAGTTTTAGGTACGCGACTTTACCCTAAGGCGCAAGCACCACAGTATGTCAAGAGGATGAACATCTGTGCCGCTTTCATGTTCTTCACTACGCTATTGGCTCTTGGGCAGCGAATTCTGTTGGTGTGGGAGAATGGAAAGCTCAACAAGGAATATAACAAGTCAATGGAAGGGAAGAAGTATCAGAAAGGGGCTGTTGCGACTGAAGACTATGACCCTAATTTCCGTCATATTCTTTAGCCGAAAGGGATGGTAGCTCTTTTATCCTATACCAGCTGGTGATGCTAGCCGCAACCTTGTGAAAATGTCATGCAACTCTGCTAGGTTGTGTAAGGAAATAGATGAGTAATACAAAGGTTATACAATCAAATGCGTAGTATATAGTAGTTCCAGCCTGCTGCTCGCGACACGTGAACCGAAAGCTATGCGAAACGCATGAAGGTGCAACGATCCGATCTCTTCTCTGTGTACTCCATCGTGCTTTGTCCTTGCTGCTCTCTGTGCTCCTTTAGCTCTTTCTCGTACTCACACTCCGCTTTTCTTTAAGTCAACCTATGCTTCGACCTGAAGGATAGATGTAGCAGTTTATATTTACAAGTTCAGGCAAGATATGAATGATACAATATAAGCGGCAGCCTCGGGCGTCTGTCGTCTTTTGCATGCCAAGACCTCACCCTCGTTCCGTACTCCGTACATCCGATAGGGCTCGGTAAACCTTAAATGTGACCCTTGCTCGCTGCTCGCCTTGTAAGGCACGTCTGAGGCTTGTTGGACAAACGAGGAATTAGTAGCTTGGCAAACCTCAATAACAATTCCCCTCAACCCATTGCCATATCCCCTCATGACCAGAAGCTCTGGTGTGCACTCGCCTCATCGTCCCCACGCTTCAACATCAGTCGGATACTGCAAGCAATACGCTGCACTTCCAGATAATGCTCATAGAGTATTGACCAAGGATTCCACATATATCAATCATCCAGCTGCAGCATGGCCTCAAAGACCTCGTGAGAGGTGTAGGCTCTTCCAAGGGTTCTATCATAAGTCTGTAACCCCTCTCGGGGTGTCATTTTACTTACTAGCTATTCACTGACAATATTGAATCCAGATATTTCCAGCAGATACTATACGGCTGTGGAAACTCCAAATGCGATAAACCAACTTGCTTGAGCCACCAGACAAGAGTGTCAAGAGGTCCCTTTCGGCGATTTACTGTTCTAAGCGCTCGAAGCCTCGCGACTTTCCTTGCTAGCCAAGATAACCCAGAGCAAGGGTTATGCGCTCATCAACCGAAATCTTTCACAGAGCCTCTGAGTGGTGCGCCAGTAGCGCGGGGGTTGGATAAGAGGTGTCAAAGAAGTTCTGGGAAGGCGGGCGGTACAAACTTTCACCAATCTACGTCTGTCAATATTAGGTCTACACCTGGCTCATATCTCGATGCGATCGAGGGTCAGGCACCAGAGCTAAGGCGCCAGTTTCAAGGCCAAGACGCAAAAAATGCTCGTTATTACCTGCAAAACCCAGGTGTGGAGTCAAGGAATACTGCTTTGCAGCATGAAGAATTACGAATGGCGAGGGATCCCAAATCCTTTACACAGAACCTCTTCGGCACAATTACTATGATGATGCTTCAAATAGTAAGAGTGCCAAATGAGCGGGGTTCATTGAAACGGGCGGCTTGGATTAGAGGAGAGGTTGATAGCACATCATTGGAAGGAAGTATTTCGAGATGCCATACACCGAGTAGTAATAGTGGAGACTCCCCTGATTCCAATGCTACATGGAGCATTGCTGAAGGTAGCTCAGGATTTTCCGGGGCAGCTACAATAGCTTCATCCGAGTACGGTGATGATCGTAGCTCCTCTCTACACGAACGCGAGAAAAAGCCTAGAATGAGCGAAAGCGACGGAAGGCCTTGTGGCTCGATGCCAGACCCTAATGCCAAACCGCAAGTAGACTTCCGAGGACTAGAGACCCTACCGAAGGGCAATAGCGTTGAAGATGATTATGATACTCCAGGTACGACATTCGAGAATTCTGTTCGGGCCCAAACGCTCTCTCACTTTACCTCTGAGAATATTACGTTGATGGTCTCTATGATCAAGGATGCCAGCCCGACCGCTCATGAGGAGCGTCATTTTATGCATTCTTTAGGGCGAACGCAAGAACCTATTGAGTCCATAGCGTTTGTGAGAGGTAATGCCATGCCACAAGACTTGACTGTCGCATATGGAATGCAATCGATTACTAGTGTCCTTAGCAGTACAAAATCTCTTCTAAAGTCGTTCCGTTGCAACAATTCCGTCAAAAGTCCTATGGACACCATTCACTCTACAGTTAGCTTCGAAGAGATTAGTGGGGCGTTCCGGACTTTGATGGAGGTTGACTACCATCCATCAAACATTTTCCCATGTCTCTGGTACAGCATTGGCAATCTATATCTCCCAGGACCCGTTCGTTCGAAAAGCCCCGTAGCTAAGACCCATTCTGGAATGAGGGCAAGAGATTCCGACCTAGACCTTCGATCACAAGTTAGACGTTCTGATTCTAGATTTACTGAATCCAACATCCTGAATGATGCTGAGGCTGCTCATGTCGCTAAGATCACCCTTGCTGCTCTGGTTGCATCGGTACCTATCTGCAGCTCTAAAGAATGGCATATGTTCCAGTTATGTCGTTCTACAGGTCAAGTAGCGGTTTCATTTGTGAGAAGGCCGGCAAATCACCCCGGCAAAATCAATGATATGCTCGAAATCTCGGATTCTCTTGAAAACGAATTAGCTTTGAGCTTGATGACGAGGCTAGTTAGGGCGATCGCAGCTCGTCTCTGTGTTTCGGAAATCTCAAGAAACCAAGTACCGAACTCAAGAAGGGACACACAACCATTCCACCGTGAGAAAGACATTCTAGAGATCGTTCTTGATGGTATCTCGGACTTCGACAGTGCTAAGTCATTGCAAACTCCTACTACTAACACGTCTAGCACGGGCCAGGAGCCGACCATCCATAGCCCTCACGTGCTTCGGGCGAACCAGACATCAGGAATCCCTTCCGTAAGCATAATCGTTGAATGGCTTCGAAGTGTTGTGTTGAGGGAATGGGACGGAAAAGCGGAGGTAGCGAGATGGAGCGCTGTGGGCGGTGCTCTAGAGTTCTTGTCGTATATCTGTAAGCAGATATCATACGACAACACTCAACACTTCCAAGCGCACTAACAAAACAACAGATCGTGACTGCCAAAGCTTGAGGCTAGATCCGGAACTTTTTCGCACCCCCTTATTGTCTGCGCGGTTTGATGTTATGGAAATGCCAGTCGAATGGTTATCGGCTCCGAACGATAGAAGAGTAGTACATATGCTATCATATCCTTTTCTTTTCAGGCCTTCCACTTTGGTTTCATACTTTCGATCAATCAACCATGGAGCTATGTCGAAAGCCTTTGAGGCGTCGATTGTGACAGGTCGACTGCTTGCAGACATGAAGGCAGCAGACCCTATAAATGGTCGTGGCGAGCCTCGAGTCGCTGAGAAGATTAGAAGGGCCATGAATAACTATCTTGTCCTAGAGATCCGGCGTGACAGGGTGCTTACAGATGCTATCAATCAGCTTTGGCGACGTGAAAGATGTGAATTGTTGAGGCCACTAAAAGTTCGCATGGGGATGGAAGAAGGCGAAGAAGGAGTAGATCATGGTGGAGTTCAGCAAGAGTTTTTCCGTGTGGCTATCAGCGAAGCTCTGAATTCTGGTTACGGTAAGCTGTGAAGATCTCGGTTCTCTTGACAGAATAACTGACCACGGACTTAGGCTTATTCCAAACTGATATGCAAACACGGACATCATGGTTCCAACCTTGTGCCCTCGAGCCCTTGTACAAATTTGAGATGCTTGGATTGCTCACTTCCCTTGCTGTTTACAACGGCCTTACTCTACCAATAAGTTTCCCCCTAGCACTTTACCGCAAACTGTTACATCTACCGGTAGCTCGACTTGCGCACATCGAAGACGGATGGCCGGAGTTGGCCAAGGGTTTCCAAAAGCTGTTGAATTGGGTCGACGGTGATGTTGAAGATGTTTTTGTACGGTCTTATATCTTTAGTGTTGATGGCTTAGGTTCTACCATACATGTCGATATGGACAAAATCGGCAGAGACGTTGATTGGCCACCGGCAAGCCAACACAAAGACAGGGGAGATTTCAAAAACCTGGAGAATGGTTCAGTCATCTCGTCGGAGTCTTCGACGAGGGCTGTAAATCAGGGCCTGGGCTCCTCTCGACCCTTAAGTGGCAGCCTCGAAAATTCAAGTGCAGGACAAAGACTTATTGAAACTTCGTTATCTTGGCCGCACGAGTCCTTCCGGCCACGAGCCAACTCTGTCAAGTCTGAGGCGGGCATGGTCACCAATGCGAATCGTGAACAGTATGTTGAAGATTATATTTTTTGGCTTACCGATAAATCAATCCGACCACAATTCGAAGCGTTTGCCCGAGGCTTCTATACGTGCCTGGACCGGAAAGCCACAACCATATTCACTGCTGAGGCTTTGAAAAGCGTGGTCGAAGGAGTTCAAGAAATCGATATAGATGCTTTGCAGCAGACAACACGGTACGAAGGGGGTTATGCTGCCGAGCACCGCGTTATTAAGGACTTTTGGCATGTTGTCCGTCAATTCTCTCCAGACAGGCTCAGACAGCTTTTGGAATTCGTTACTGCTAGTGACCGGATACCCGTTAATGGCGTTCGAAGCATACTCTTTGTCATACAGCAAAACGGACTAGAGGACGAGGTAATTATCAGCTTCAACCATTAAGCTACCAATTTACTAACCGTTGCAAGCGTTTGCCAACAAGCCTGACCTGCTTTGGCCGTCTTCTACTCCCTGCGTATTCGACCCGGAAGAAGCTGAAGGAGAAATTGTGTGCAGCGATTGAAAATAGCAAGGGGTTTGGTGTCGCCTAAGAACCCGTACCGGCTTTGTTGTCGGCAGATTAGAGCTTTACAAGAAGCTCTTGCTAAGAACAGAACTCAGATGCGTTGCAGCGCAAAGGATAAAAGAGACTTGGAAGATGATAGTCGAGCATGAAATTGTGCATTTGATACCCACATGGTAGGTAAGGATGGTGGTTGCTTTTGCGATACCCAAATCGCTGCATGTATACTTAAGACAGCCAACCCTTTCTCGAGAAAATTGGTTGCTTCCGATATCCGGAGGTTGGAGCGGCACTACACTACACCAACCGCGAACTTTCTTTCGATTGAGTATGAGCATCGTCAAGTCATTTCGGAAAGCTTCGTTTTTGATTAGAGGATGATCTCACAATTCGGTTTTTGTGTAAAAACATCAATGATCTGTCCCAGACACCATCTACGATTTGCTGCAATAACTTCCTTTCTTGTCAATAATTCTTCTCCAAGCGCTACGTACCCTTCGATCTATTTTACACTCGACCGCCTCCACCACGCTACAGATACATTCCACCCTCTTTCCAAACATGCAAATCGCTTCCAGCCCTCTAACAGCTGAACCCACAATCCCCACTCCTGGTATGCGTATCGCTATCGAAATCCACCGCAAAATTACAGTGATGCTGCTGATCCGTGCTCCCAAAGCTCTGATCCCCGTACGCGAACGGTACCACCGACGCATCCACCCGCCCTGCCGTCACAACCATCACATTCAGCAGGTGGCTGTCCGCCCCAACGCCCGCCCCGGTCGGCACACCGACGTGGTCGAAGAGGGAGATGTCGAACTTGTAGTTATCCTTCGCGGGGTCGGGCTTCTGGTGCTGCACAATATGAATCCCGCACCACCCCGGCGTGAACCCGCTTACAGGCTCCCCGCACCACCCCGGCGTGAACCCGCTTACAGACTCCCCGCTCGCAGTCACGTCCTCGGTGCTACTGCACCCGGAATGCACCCCCCCCGCGCCGTCGTTCCGGCACATGGCTTTGTAGCCCGAATCGTTGCTGAGGGTCCACATGCCGTTCTCCACGACGGCCGTCGCCCCGGGGGTGCTGTACCAACCCGGAAGCGTAGCTTGGTCAAGCAGCGAGTCACGGAATTGGAATTGGCTTTCCATTGGTAGCAGCGATTCTGATTTCGACAGCTTTACTACCGTAAGAAATGGCGGTTCTAGGAAGGAACCTTTGCGTTTCTATATCACATTTCTCTCGCTCCCAGCACCTCTTCCTCAATACGTTCTGGTCGTGTGGTCATTGAAGGTTTTCATTTTCAGTTGGCTGGTAGATCAATCGTGTTTCCTCGGTAGTTGCTAGTACGAAGAGATTTCCAATAAGTAGGATGCCGGGTAATCTCATATTTCTAGCCAGCGTCCTTTCAGTCCCCGGTTGCTGTGGCAATTGGAGGGGCTGATTGTGTGGTGGCTATCATTCTTTGGAGCCCTCTATTGGACAGGTCCTTAAATAAGAGGTAGATAGCAGATATTGGAGCCCCGTGGGTCGACGAGAGATCGATTTTCGCAACAGGAGATCCCCTTGTGCAGACTCTTGACGTCGTGATTATGGTATGGCGGTTGGTTAGAGGGTCAAGGCGGCTGCGGATTTGCCTCTAGGTTTAGTCTCACATCTCATTTTCGGGCTATTCGTCTTGCCGCTTCTCATCCACATCAATGGGTTCTACAATCCAGAGCCTGATAGGGTGATTTGGTAATACAGTGCCGCCAACGCAATTTGGGCTTTTCTGTGTCAGCCGTTGCGCCAAACCTGAACACGCAAACAGCTTACCAGCAACGAGCGTTAGCACAAACCCCATCACCGTAAAAACAGTCTGCAGATCTCCGCCCTTAACACACCAGACAATTGATGCGGTAATAATTCCTACAGTAGCCAGAATAGCGACAGCTGCAAGCTTATCGGCCCACAAGCCTTCTACGAATTCAAGTCCGTTGGTCCTTTGATCGTTGCTGTCAAAGTCTTCAAACCAATCCACCCACAAATCTAGTCAAGTACGAGATTAGCATTTGACACCCTACAAATCTATTCATCCATAAATCGAGTTCCGAAGCCGACACCAAGGTTAGATCAAGGAATGGTCGACAAAAAAAGGTAATACTTACGACCGGGCCTGAGATGGTCTGGGTGATGATATGCATGCATAAATGTTTTCGATTCCGGAAAATTTTTGGGATCAGTGCGTTCTGGGACGCCATTTGGTGTATACTAAAAATTTCCAGCTCAGTATGCTCTGTGTGTACAAATGCGATGGATGGCGTATGGACGATGGCCTACCCCGATAGGCACAATACTTTTCACTTTCTTGAATCCAATAATTCTTCTCCATGGTTTCTGCATGTCCATGCGAAAGGTATCACGAATGTCTTCCCACAGTTCCCGGTCATTAATTCTGTTTGGGTCAAACTTTATAGGCTTCGTTGTCCAATTGTGGGATGAGCTGTGGAAGACACACAGAAGAAGCGTTATCTCATGTCGTCTCGATTTTTCTCTTGGGAGTGAGTAGCCTCTGTGGCGTGATCTATCGCGACGTCTATTTGATGATTGATGGGTGCCTGGCGGCGGTGTTATGGGCGGGGAACCCGCCTGACTTCTTTGCATATCTGCCTTTCTTGTTCTTATGATATTGATGTAGTCTTGATATCGATTGTACGCTGAGAGAAGCTGAGAGAATTCACAAACTCTACGTTCATTGAAGAGGGCGCAAACTTTGTTCTTGCTGTTGATCGATCACATGACTCGAGCTCTCCATGACAACGCGAGAATCCGACTCGCTTAACCCTTGCTCTGCCGCAACAGATTTCACCCCTGTGACCCTGTAATGTTCGTTAGAAGTCACCTTTAACATCTGTCTCGACATAACCAATCCGTGGCCAGCACCTTCTTCCTTCCCATCTGCAATGCCACGGCTAGAAGAATTCCAGCATGCTGCCATTGGCTGGGGTGCCATCGACATTCTTAAATTCCACAAAACGTCTTTTCGTATTCCTTCGATCCAGGGTAGACTTGTTGTTGCGCAATGCACATGCTGAGTGATTCAACGGCATTTTCTACTAGAGATTCAGAGACGAGTGTCTTTGGTGACAAGCTGTTCTTGTGAAGAAAGGGAATCGTCGCTGTGTTCTTCATCATTCAATTTTCCTGTTGATCAAGAGATGGCTTGATAGCCCGAGGCTACAGTTCAACTTTCGATTCGTTGATGAATATCTCTACATTAACTTCACCGATTCAATTGTGAATTAAGACGTACCGGCGATATAGTTCCGACAGCTATGACTGCTTCCTACATCCTTTGATGTTTAAAGGCTTAATTAAACGGTAATTACTACCTTCCATGTTTCGGAACCTCCAACCTCTCGTTCCCTAACCACCCATCCTACCAATGCGTCATGAGCTATACCTCAAACTCGTATCGTCGTTTCTTTATCACTATTTTGCCCCCTTAAAAGTCTCTGTTCCCATCACGTAACCCTTCTTTCACGAGCCTTACATTCACCGTCAAAATCAGCGACTTTATTATAACCCTTCGCACTCGACCCCCAATTCATTGCAAAGTACCTGCCTCGATGTCGTTTATTCACGCTCCTGTTCTCGATGAGTGTCTCCCTGAACAAGATAAATATTGCTCCCCTCCATGTTTCCCCTCGTTGATCTATATAAGCCCTCGGTCTCATCTCCATTAAGGATCTCGAAAAGCTTTTCCACGCCCAGCTGCCCAGGAAATCAACTGAAGCTAAAGCTGACCCATCAAATACTCTTGCTGAAGACAACCACGAAATTTGTGTTCCCCTCGGATCTCTACCATCTTCGAACCTTCTGCCAAGCTCAGATAGGTCCGGGAACGCTCGAACCCTTCCTCCTATATACCCTACAGCCAATGTGCCGACCTGTCCTCACCTTCTACAGCTGCGGCTGCGTCGCCAAACACCACTACGACTGCTCTACCGAACGATTCCCCAATGGTCCTATTTGTTTGGAGAAAGCAGGTGATACCGAGAGCCTTTCTTGGTTGAGCTACATGTGTGACGAGTGCAAAGTTTTGAAGGGTTGGAGGAAAGCGTTGGGGAAGCTCAGAGCAGCGAGAAGAAAGGGAAATTGAGGAGGGGACTGATCGAGGTGGAGTAGTGGACGGGAGCGTTGGCTAGTTATATGTGAGTAGGCTTGAGTGGTAGGGATGGCGTTCTCGCTGGGACGTTTCCAGGCTTTAGGTCGAAACGGGTAACAATAATCGATAGCAGGAAGCAAATCGATTTTGAGATGATATACGGTATGTATGTGCACAGCAAAGTTAAGCATTCCTTCCCTATTCCTGAATATTGAACAAGCAACCTGTCTTTTCTCACCATAAACGCTTTCCCCTACGCGAACTCCTTTTTGACAATACCTCCTAGTTTGACATTAACCTTTATTCCCCGTTCAAATCTCCTTGTCCAAGATCCCTCCTCTCAAAACCTCCTCTTCCCCCACCCTTTCGGACCTAAAAACCACACTCAACCCCCCCGGAAAACATGCTGCGCGCCTTGACAAGTCCAAAATGAGCAGATAGTAGTACAACGACACCCAACAACCACCACCCCCCCTCACCCCAAAACCTTTCCCTCCTTTTCCTTCCCCCCTGCTCGCGACAGCGTCCACCCTCCCCTTACTTCAACCTCCCCAAACAGCCCCGAAACCGACCCCCGCCCCATTCGAACCATCCCATTTCCTTCTTCTTACAACCTTCACAAGTGCGCACCCAACCATCCATCTTCGGTATAACCTTCTTCGCCATGCAATATGTGCCGGTTGGCCTGATGGGGACGAGGCAGGAGTAATAGTCAACCCGGATTATGTGGTGGCAGGCGCGGCAGGTGCGCATGATGGCGTAGCACATTTCTGTGGGTAAGGCCGGGGGTGCGGTGGTAAGACGATGGTTGCTGACGGATGGGATGAGGGTGGGTAGATGAGAGTGGTTTGGCGATCGATTGAGGTTCTTGTGGAGATGTAGCCAAAGTCATTTCTTGCAAAGGAAAGCACATGTTGTTTCTTAACTAAATAAACTCTTAAACGATTGTTGGATAGCTCTTCTTAAGGAAATTGAGAGTCATGATTTGACAGGAGGGTTGAATGAACATGATCGTATCAAACGAACGGAAGTGGTGAATTGATAGACATGCGTCATTCCCAAATGATGTCGATACATCAGCTTCTGCCTTCCGACAGCCTTCCTCATCATCTCGCATCATTTCAACCTCTCCTTCACGCTCCCAACCAACCGCTTGAGCCTTCTCCCCCAATTCCTCTCTCTTTTCTCAAGCTCCTCCTTTCTCTTATTCCCCCTTTCAATCCTGGCCTTCTCCCAGCAACTACAGCACCCGATAATCTCGACGGTAGCATGTAACATGTTCTCCTCTCTTACGCAGTAGTCGCCGTAGAGCTTGGGCAGAGCGCAAGGGTAGCGTTTGTGTGAGATTTCGTCGTTGCATTTTATGCAGAAGCGGGTGATGGCGTAGCACATTGTTGTTGATGTTGATCGAGATTGGAGTTTTGGGTTCGTGATGGGAGGGATAGAGGAGATGGCGATTAGGGCCTTAAGGGGCGAGGGCAGGGATAAGAGTCGTGGTGATTGTTGTTGAGGACAGCAGAAGATGTTGCGGTTTTGGTTCTGGAGGTAGACTCTGGTCATTGGCCTGGGGGTTGAGGTAGTGGGGTTTCCTTTATCGGATCTCTAGGTTTTTGGAGAGGGCCAAATTTGTAGAATGGTGACGACACATTATTATGCTGATGGAAATAACTTTAATTTGTTCACAAGGAAAGAACCAAACCAAGGGAGTGGAAGTGCGGTATGACACGTGCTCAGAGTATCGTACGAGGGAATCTTGGGCGCTGATTCAACATTCTGGCATGAAACTTTCTTTTTTTGTTTGAGTGGATGCTGCTGGTAAGGCCTGAACGGGCGGACTATCCTAGTTGAGCTGGTAAAGAATAAAAGATGGAAGATGAAAGGGCTGGCATAGGAAGGCTGAAGAATTGACGTTAAGATTATCACCTGCCATACCAAACATGGACTGCCATTGAACGTTCTTAAAAAGTTCTAGATGGAGCTTGACACTCGGCTCAAGCAATTGTATCCGCATGAGATACCCATCAGTCAGCCCATCGTAGCATTCCACTCTTTCGGATATGAAATACGTTCCACCTTAACGCTACAATTCTTCTCAACCATCAAACAGTGATTCTTCTCGATCAGGTTCCACTCCTTTGGCTTGTACGTTGAAGGCTCGCTAGCAACTATGGCATGAGAGCCATGTTCTTCCGCTTTCTTATACGCCATTAGATTTTCCTTCCCATCAGGATGGTCTGCGCGATACATTAGAATTTACTCTCAAAGGAGAAATCTCATACGGTTCCCCTGAACGCCCAAGCTCACCTGGGTATTTCCTGTTCAGCGTAACACCAGCGGTCGTTGAATAGTACAATGAAGGAGGCTGCTCCACTGCATGATTTCGATACCGGAAAGCGACTAGCTGGGAGCCGTCGGTGGTCACAACATTCAGACTGTTTGGTTCTGCTTTATCGCCGAATTTGGTTCGTTGAAGCTCCACTACTGCACCCAACGTCTTCCGCATCGCATCTCTCATCTGTATCACAGTGTACTGCTTCTCCCATGAGTCCTTCCCTTTGCCATCTGTCAAGAGTGTAATATAGAGTGCTGCAAAATGCTCCGAGTCTGTAGAACCACTGATATTGGCATAGGAATCGTCGTCCATCAACTTGCACATGTCTCGAGATATTGAGACAAAAGAGGATATAGCTCCATTGTGCATAATAGTATGTCGGCCAAAGACAAAGGGGTGGTTGTTGACTGATGTGATTGCTGTCGCAGTTGCAGCTCTTATGTGGGCAAATACCACCTTACTAGCTGTATTCGCGCAGATACTTCGGAAATTGGAGTCATGAAGAGGAGGCTGGGCATTCTTGTAAAGTGCTGGGCGTTCGCCTTGGCAATCGTTGAAATCTTGCCTCGTCGCAGTGTACTATCCATATTCAGCTATACTCATTTGAAGTCTTCAAGTTTATCATCTGTCATACCCAGACAAGCCCGTAGCCATCAACGTTGAAAAGTCGGTTACGAGCTGTGATCTCATGCTCGGTGGTGATTTCATTTGGGTCATGGGACAGTAACTTTGGTAAATAATGCTCATGGACTTGTTTCGCAAGAGAGTGGGCCTCGAATTGTCACTAGCATGGCAATGTCCTGACATTGAGAAACAGATGTGCTGCTCACTGGCGTAATCAAAACATCCTCCAATAAACACTCCTCGGTTTCGGACACATAAGAGAACCATCTGCTTGACATGAGTAGGAGCATTTCTGTGTCTAGGGCCACTCATCATACCGACACATGGCAAATTCTTGCTTAGATGGAACCAAGGTTGTAGCAGCTACGCAAAGTGGAGCAGGAAGGAAAAGACGGCTGCGAAAGGAATTCGAAGAAAGATCACAAAATGTTTGTCACGCTCGGCTTAAAGTCCTAGTAATATTGATTCCCATGTTCAAACATAGCACCGGCAAAGCATTGGGTTCTCACATCATTGAATGTTCGTCATATTGATGAGTTTACCCGCTTGAAGCGCTGACGCGTGGCGCCTGCTAGCCCAAAACACGAGAAATTGGTGGAAATCAATCATCTGCCCCTTTACTGCTGGATCGAAGACTATAAAGACTCCCCGTCGTTCATTCTGATTATGGATCTACACCGATCTCTTCCTTGTAACCTCATTGCTAGAGCTCAACATGGCCACAACACCTTCAAAGATTGGGTTCCTCGATCTCCCAGTAGAACTACGCAATGAGATATACCGCAACTTACTCACGACCAAACGCACGAAAAGGTACTATGGTCTTAGCTACTCAAGTTACCATATGGAGTTCTCAATATTGCGTACAAATCGCCAGATCTACCATGAAGCTCAGAGAATCTTCCGAGAAAACAAATTCATTCGTATCAGCACACCATGGGCTGCTTTTCAAACTTCCATTATAACTGAAGCAAAGTTCCCTCTAATCGCAAGGTGCGGGAATGCAACGGGATTTCAGAGGTGCTATCTTCAAGTTATCTTGGACTACGTAGCCGACAGCAACACTAAGCCCGTTCACGATTACTACTCATGCTTGGATGACCTTCCGACATTCTGTGAAAATCTCTTCTTTTTCAACTGCATGAATGCAGGTTTCACGCGAGCGCTGGGCATTGGGCTGCATCTTCGGGACCCATACAAGAAAAGTCGAACACTTCCGAAAGTCCTGCAGGAGCAGTTTCTGATGCCATTTGCGGTCCTCAAAGACCTTGATCGATTGGTCGTCGGCGGTCATGATACTAAAGAGGTTGAAAACCAGCTCAGAGACGCCATGAAAATTCCCAATCCTACCGTTTGTGATTACCTTGAGCGGGCAGCGAAGTTGAAAGACTCTGGGAATGAGGAGTTTAAGGCTGGGAAATTCGCACAAAGCATCAGCCTTTACTACGAGGCTTACGAGGCAATGCAAGTTAAGGTCGACAAAGGAACCCGATTTGCCGTTTTCATGGATGGTTACTTCACCTTGACGGAACTCAGAAACGGAAGGTATGCGGGTAAACGCGGCGATCTCGTCCGACATCAGCTTGGCTCACATCTCAACTTCAACCTTATCCAGGCGTACCTCAAACTAGAAGACTGGAACAATGCCCTGAAATGGGGAGAACGTGCAATAGACGACATTGAGCGTAACAACGCGCACCAATTCATTTCCGACGGTCACCCCAGCCTCATCACCGATGCCGAAAAGTCCAAAGCGTACTACAGAACAGCGCTGGCTTGTAACGCACTAGGGAAGGCAATTAAACGCAGACGAAACCTGCTCATCGCACAACAATACGCCCCGGATGACCCTAACATCAAGAGGGAATTGAGAAACCTGCAAGAAAGTTGGAAGGAGAAACGTGGGGAGTTTTGAAATATACTTGATGGTAAATACATCTACAAAGGGTACAGAAGTTTTAGAGGGGTCCCACTACAGATACATCCCCCTAACGTACATGTACGCCCCCTAGACCCCAGATACACCTCTACCAGAAAAGCCGGAGAATCCTGACATGCAAGATCAGGTTCCCATCGAACTCAGATGATAATATGTGTATAATTACAGGCTGTATCTCGAACCCCTCAACCACACTATTCACTGCTCCTATCACCGCACTCTCCACACACGAAACCTCGCGCGCAGCCCTCCTTTCATATGCTCAGAACCAAGTATACTGTCATCCCGACGCCGCCCTTCTCACTCCCATCCACCACTATCCCTCATCCCTCATCCCTCATCCCACCTCCACCTCCACCTCCACCTCCACCTCCACCTCCACCTCCACCTCCACCTCCACCTCCACCTCCACCTCCACCTCCACTTCTTCACCGCCCTCTCCCCTTCCCACTCTTACCTCACCGCCACCAGCAAACATCCAAACCCTTCAAACCCTCGCTCAAATCTTGCCTATTGCCGTGCACCCCTGATCCAACATGTACATCGACCAATAGCAGCTCCCCTAAACCCACAACCCTAGATTCACAACCCTAGATCCATGTGGTATCAAGTACCTAAGTACTGAGGAGCGAGTACACAAAAAAAACCAACAACGAAGCGTACATATGTCGCCGCGGCTACTTAGGAGTGTATTTCGCAACCGGCAACCTTTTTTTTTTCCTTCTGAGTTTTCGGGAGGGCTCGCCTCTTGGGGGGGCACCCCTCCCCTCTTGGTACAATTTGCTTTCCCTTTAACGAGGAGTACTATCTTTTTCCCGCGACTCTACTGGTTTGACAAAGGGAAAAAAGCTTAACGGCCAGCATATCGCAGTCTTTCCTTTTTTCTTCTTCTCGAATATCGAGCGTACCGCGTGAAACGAGGAGAACGCTGCGACGGTCTGATATCTTTTGATATGGTCTTTGGGGGCAGAGCAGAGCTTGTTTTCTCGGAGACGACTTGATGGGTTGTTTTGGACGAGTACTGAGGCGTCGAGTCTGGAGATTGTTGTACAGTAGTGTCAAAGGCAATATCATCACTTGCGGAGACGACCTTATAAGAGCATTCTCAATCATTTATGAGCTGATATTCACATCGTCAATGCTGTAATATAAGGGTATTTATGAACGACATCGCCCCGAAACAATCCCACTATAAGACAGGAACTAAAACACCGAACTCTGCTTCTTATGCAATCGCTGCTGCTCCGGAACACCCCCATGACCTCTCAGCCCCCAATAGCTCTTCCTCGCCTTCACTCTTCCTGTACTCGGCGCCGCGGTCCCGCCTCCAAGGAATACGCTTGACGATGCGTTGGGTTGAAGATATGGTCCTGTTGTCGGACGCGGGGGGTTTAATCGCTGCTGGTTTTGCCAGACAGGGAATTGTGGCTGTGCGGGCTGCGGGCGCGGAACGGGGGCTGGGAAATATTGATTTTGTTGGGGTTCGGGTCTTGTGGGTAGGGCGGGTTTGTTGGTTTGTTGCTGATACCGTCTTTTCTCGGCCTCGAATTCTCGGCGTAGGCGCTCGGTTTCCCTGTCAATGTCGGCTTGTTTTTGCCGTGCTCTTCTTTCCTCCTCTTCAAGCATTCGCTTCACACGCTTCTCTTGAGCACGTTCGGCGTGCCTACGCTCGCGTTCTTCGCGCTCGACTTGCTTTTTCAGGCGTGCGGTTTCGGCGTCGATTTCCCATTGCGACCGGGGGTCCGTTGGGGGTGGACGGGGGTTTGAAGTTTGGGTTTGGAGGGGGAGGCGTTGGGATGATTCGGAGTAATTGCGGATTTTTTCTTGCGATCTTCGAGGTTGTTGAGGGGATTGGGTTGGGGTAGGGTTGAGGAGGGGGCCGAAGATGGGGCAGGGGGTTTTGGGTAGTTTGGTGTCTTGGGTGAGTCCCTGGGGGTTTTCGGTGATGTTGAAGACTTCTCTTATATGCGCGTTGTAGACTTCGCGGATTACAATCGAGCTGAGCAATAAGACCACCTCTAAACCTTTAGGGTCCTCCGTGTCGACTCGATTTAGATTCGGCTCATATAGAGTGATCTCTTTGAGGTGCCTGAATAGAGCTATAGTAATATCGGGCTCCTTGTTCTTCCTTTTACTCCCATCAGGGTTCGTGCTCTTACCCGAGAGCGAACAGACATATTCCCTAGAGAGCTTTCCCTCTTTCTTCCATTTAAAGTTAACCTTTGGCGTGGTTTCTGAGGCCGTTGGGTCGCTTTGTGTACGATCGAGGGTAGAATTTGATGGCTGTCGGAAACTCTGCTGCGGCATCTCGAATTCCCAACATGGATCTCTATTCCATGACCCAGGTCGGGATTTGATCACGACTTGCTGATCAGGGTTGTACAGCTGTATGGTAAACTCAGTAGGGAGCACTGGCTGTGGTGGAGGGGTCACGCCTCCATTCAGACGAATCTCCTCTGCTGACAAGGAAGGCTGGGTCCATTGTGGTATCAGCAGGACCTCGCCGAACAAGATCTCTGGGCAGTAGCTATCGTACAGTGCTGCGGCGTATCGGTTCTTTGAAGCTGGCAAGGAGGGGTCGGGATGGCGGAGAGAGTAGGCCGGAGTTGCGTCCGACCCATGATGTGATAGTAAGATTGATGCGTTGTGTTTGATGTTGTCGCTTGACGGTCTCAAGTAGAAGGCTAGATGGAGTTAGCAATCGAACAGATCGAGAGATCTATGGAGGAAAGTTACTAGGCAGATTCTCATCCAACATAATCGAGTCTCAAGCGGCAAGATCAGGGCGTTGAGTCCTGAAACAATACTTGAGCAACGTTGATTTCAGGATTTCGACTTTCCAGAGATGTGCAGGAAGGGGCGATATAAAGGCCACTCTCACAACGCTTCGAAACGAAGCTGTACAGACGTTTGTGATAAGCCGATGCTCGTATAGTGAGGGAATGGGCTTGGAAGTCTCTATTCGTCAGGACGTGGCGCAAGCTGAACCCGCGTCATGCGCTAGAGTTGCCTAAAAAGGAATAGCTGCCCGTTCCCGTTCCCAAGATAGATAAAACTTCTACAGTATCTGAAACCGACAAAAACCCCGATTTGATTGGCCGACTCGTTCAACGAGAGTCGGAGAGATCGATCATTCTTTGGCATGCTATTAGAAAGCTTTTGTTTGTGTGCGTATGTTGACACGAAGCCCTTCGGATTCGTAGGGTTACATGAGATCCATCAGCCATGTGTACATTCTGCCCCAGCGCACAACTAGAGAAAGCTACAGACTCAGAGAAGGTCACTGGGATCTGCTGTCATGTGAATTTAAGCCGATGGGGTTTGAAACTCTGATGTCGTCTATGGATTGAGATATTTGTCTGCGCGGAGTAGGGAGCATTGTACAGATTGACAAGGTTACAAGGTTACAAGGTTACAAGTTTACACTGCACGTATCAGCCGTGGCGTTCAGCCTTCCACGATGCACAAGCTACATGAAACATCTCTGGAGAGATGACTTCAGCTGTTGTCCGCCTTCTCTCGTTACTTCCTAGGCCTCGTGTTCTAACGTATATTATGTCGTCTTCTCCTCGCGAGAGTTCTACGTCCATTTTACAAATCATTCACTATGCAGCATCGTCAGTCCACTCACCTCCACCGTATCCTTCTCCCTCTTCCCCCCCTATACTCCCTACTCATATGAGCATCGCAAAACGTATCATGCTACTTTCCCAACGGACTCCCAATATCCGATTCCGCCAAGACGACTTCCAACGACTTTTACGAAGCTTGCCCCACGAGCTTTGGCAATGACGATTTCCACATGTGCTGTAAAATAGCCAGCCCCTTCAATGATGTGTGCACTCAAGACGGCCTGTGTGCGCGCAAAAACGACTCATCACTCGCCGAAGAGCAGGGCATTATGAGATCGACGTGTACGGATCCCAGCTCAGATCCCCCCTTTCAACAATCTCAACAACCTGAATAGCACTCTGCTCGGCCAAGTAAACGCCTGCTGTGATCAGGGAAAGGGCCTCTTTATAGACAATGGCAAAATCACAAATGTAAATCCAAAAGGAACAGCCACCAGCTCCTCGCCGACAGCCACCGCTACCAAGATATCGCCTTCGCCAACGCTGTCATCTCCATCATCCTCGGCAGCTTCGCAAATTAGCTCTCACGCCGGAGCTATTGCTGGCGGGACCGTGGGTGGTATTGCCAGCTTGGTGATCATCGCCATGGCTATTTTCTTTTACATCCGGTGGAGAAGAAAGCCCAAGTCTCAGGAACTAATCTCGACGCCCGTCCTCATGCCTGAAGACGGCTCAAAGCAAGAGACGGACGGGATGGGGATGCCCTATGAAAAGTATGGGAGTGCAAGATTCGAGAAGGATGGCGTGCAACTGTCAGGAGGAAGAGGTGGTCCACATGAGATATAACAATATGAGAGGACATGGAATATTTAATTTTAGCACTACTACCAGGAATATAAAGAACCGCGTGGGGTATGTATACTGTATTTGGTGATGACAACCACCCGAATCAACACGATCAGGCGATGCGACAAGATTCGAGGGCGTGGGATAATCATCGACTCGTAGGAAAACGAATCTAAGCGAGTTGGAACCCAATCTACTCTTCGAGAGATCTACAACGATTGTGATATGACTTAGTCCCTGAACTGTACATCCGTGTTCCTAACACGCCAGAAAACTTTCGATCTTTCCAAGATCTTCCACTTCGGTCGCCACTGGAGATTATGACGGGGACTAACGAAACCCTGAGAGGGAACGTCGGTCAAGATTTTGTATATATTTGGGGACAAGGAACGGAAGTGGCTAAGTTTGAGAGAGATGTTGTAGATCGGAGTTGTTTTTTCGAAAGTACTTTTGGAAATCATCTCGTCTTTTCTATAATCTCGTAGTGCAATAGATATCATTTGCTGAGAAATCGGAATTTTGTGCTTATATTTCCGTAAAGTATAAAAACAAAACGAAAAAACCATCATACCCAACGCTGAAATACAATTACACTATCATCACACCACTATCCCCCTTAAATTCACTTCTTTGGCAGTCCAGTAACCTTCTTCGCCGGCCCGCCCGCCGTACTCTTCGCTCCCGTCACGGTTCCCGTGGCCTTCGAGGCACCAGTGACCGTCCCAGTAGGTTTCTTCGCAGCCCCAGTAACAGTTCCCGTAGGCTTCTTCGCCGCACCTGAGACTCCCTTCGCTGCCGACGTCGCGGGCTTAGATGCAGTGGTCGCTCCCTTCCCCGGCGTTCCCTTCGCAGCCGTCCTCGGTGCGGCACTGGGTGGCCCGGCGGTGATTTGCTTTCTCGCAGGCGGCGCGCCAACCGCCTTTTTCGCATCCCCGGTGCTCTTCTTGTAGGGGTAACTCAGCGTGTTGATCCCATACTGCCTGCTCGCCTTCGCGTCCCTGGCCATGCCTAGCGGATTTGCAGCCGTGCCGACCCGATCGCCCGAGGCTCTGGTGCTGTCTTTGACGTAGTTGCCGACGTCTTTGGCGTAATCGCCGTAATAGTTTGCGGTTCCGGCAACGGCATCGCCGACGTTGCGGCCAGTGCTGGAGATTGCAGTGCCGACGCCGGCGACGGTGTTGCCGGCTACGGCTCCAGCGCCAGCGATTGTGCCTTCGACGGCGCGGTAGACGGGGTCGAGGATGCCCATGGTTGTGGATTGGAGGAAGGCGAGGACGGGGGTCGTCATTCAACAGATTTTATGGGTAGCTTTTATAGTAAATGCGGTATAGGAAATTTTATGGCAATTATAGTTGGTTATGTTGAGGTAGGAAGATTTCTTGTTCGAGTAGGTTGATCGCATGTATCAGGGCAATCATCGATGACGCAGTTTTGCAGGGATAAGAAACCTGTAAGCGATCTTGCCTCCTAGAAATGCCGCTGAGGCTGCCTCGGCTATAAGGCCAATATCTTGAGATTGAGGTCTTAAATATAAGGTAAGTACTTGCATGGTCAAGACTGGATCTAGGGCTCGTACTGGTGATACATCAAGAAGACTTATTTGGTAGATTCGTCTGGGGAATGTCAGACCACGCCGTGGCTCACCAACTTACCCTGTTCCAGGGCTCCATTGCATCGACCTACAGTACCCTGCAAAAAGTCACGGTCACTTAAGCGAAAACACGTAAAATCGCGTACCTTCAAAACAATCAACCTTCTTCAACCACATTCACCATGCTCAGAAGGGCTCCGTTAACTACAATTTCTG
>JAABUI010000206.1_pt1 | contig 73841 bp, 63 predicted proteins | sample 5559111 | NCBI WGS metagenome assembly JAABUI01 (sample SAMN10711870, study PRJNA513365) | rock metagenome | isolation source: Antarctica rocks | place: Antarctica: Victoria Land, Buttleship Promontory | reverse complement strand
GCGCACGAGCTGGCTTTGCGGACATCTCCTCGCTGGCACCCCTGTCCACGTGCTCGTCGACGCCGCCGGGATCGACACGCTGGAGGCGCTAAGCCGCTACGTGCCCTACCTGCCCGACATCGACCCCAGGCAGGCTCGTCGCCTGCTCAGGCGCAACATTGACCCGTTCACCGCGTCGAGGCACGCATGACCGCCTCGAAGCAGGATCAGCTACTGGTCGATTGGTTCTGCATCCCCGAACGCGGTGAGGATACGGCCAAGCCCATGCGCGAGCGGGTCAAACGGGTCTGCCCCAGCGATGCCGCAAGACGTTCGTCGCGTTAGCACCGATCCATCCAGGCGATAGCTTCGCAGAGGACAACTTGCGCTGGTGGCCCCAAGATCGGCACGCAACAGCCCTGTCACACTGTCCACTTCAGAAAACCGCTGATCACTGAGTGGTCACACGCGAGACGTGAACCGAGGGAACTCAGCAACGAACTGATACGAACTCAGTTGACCTGCGAGAACAACATCGTCTGGGACTCCGCGTGGTGCAGCGAATGCCCGTGTGGGTTTCTACCTCGTCGACGAGCGCTGCTGTACGCAGTTCGTCGCTAGTAGCGTTGGCAAAGTCAGACATCCCACGATCAGGTTCCTTCTGTCAACGGCCCGTCGGCGGCATCGCAAGTTGGTAGCGCACTTGGTAGCGGAGCCGACAGAATACAGTGTCACGGCCGAGGACTGGAGAGACTCGAATGCCTCACTCACCTGCACAGATGGGATCCGACGTCACCCGTCGGCATCAGCATCACCATCCTCAGAGGGACTTTTAATCCGCAGGTCGTCGGTTCGAGAGACCTGGACGAATCGCGGGACGTTTCGGCGGTCGAAGACGTCTTGAGAAGTCCTGGAAACGGCGTTCCGGCGTCCCGCAATCTGCGGTGCCCTCTACTCATGACGCCGCGAACGATCAACTGCCGACCCGACGGATCACTGCTTTCATTGATCACGCTCGAGTTTCTTCACGCGCTCGCGAAGTGCTGCGATCTCCTCGCGCAACGCGGCATGCTCACCCACACCGCTATCCCTTGCCGAGCCACTCGGCAGGGCGTGCACGAACGTGCCGCGTCCCGGCGTGGAGATAACCACACACCGACGTTGCAGTTCCTTCACTGCTGCGTGCACCGTCAACTCCGCGACGCCGTACTCCAAGGCCAGTGCCCGCAGGGACGGCAACTTCGCGCCCACCGCGAATTCTCCGTCCGTGATCCGACGGCGCAGGTCTGCGGCGATCTGCACACTCAACGGCCGCGCGTCGTTCGGACTGATCGCCACCCACAGAGGGTAGCGGCTGCGTCCAATGGCTCCGCGAGTCGCAACCTGACCCGACGTTGACCCACATGGCACCTTAGTGCACCATGAACCAATATGAAAGAATCGGACTGATGATGATCTTCCGCCCGCCCCGCCAACTCGCCGACTACCTCCAGGCAACCGGCGACACAGAAGCCCTTGACTACAGCTCTGACAGCGTCCACCCGCTCCCCGCACTTCTCCAAAACCTGTCCACCTTCCCTGAGCTGCAGCAGGCTTTCGCTGCGGCGCCCACCTCGTGGCTGTCAATGGCAGCCGAGGAGCGCGCACGGATCCGGCCGGTTCATCGAAGCCACCTGCGCTCGGTGTCCGAGATCACTGCCGAGGCGAGCGACAACGAGGAGATCGCGTGATGACCATCGAGCAAGCCGACCTGAGTCCATTTGCCAGGTCAGCGTCTTCCCCCCCTGCGGCGACCGCCCAGGCGTTCACTTCGCACGACACCACCGATCCACTGGCCGACCTGCCACCGTTGTTGCCAGTGCCGATTGCTGCTGCGATCCTCGGCTTCAGCCGCGCGTCGGCCTATCGGTACGCAGCGTGTGGAGCCTTGCCTGTCCGGCATCTCGGTGGACGCGTATTCGTGGTGACAGCGCGACTCCGCCGGCTCATCGAAGGCGCCGACGAGCCAGCAGCATGAGCAAGATGCAGAAGGCAACTGGCCCCCGAATGTCCGGGATCACCGTCTACCCACGGGGCAGAAGGTGGGCTTTCATCATCTACGGCGAACCTGACCTGCTAACTGGAAAGCGGGAGCGTGTCTACCGGGGCGGGTTCACCGAGGACGCAGACGCGTGGTCCGCCGCGATTAGGGTCAAGAGCGAGCTCGGTGCTGGGAGCTATTTGCATCCGTCACGACGAACTGTGCGCGACTTCCTACGCGAGTGGCTCACGACCGTCGAGCATTCGATCAAACCAACGACCTACGCCAACTATGCAGATAATGTCAATGCATACGTGCTGCCCGTGCTCGGTGACCGGAAACTGCAGGAGATCACGGTACCGGTTCTGAACGCCTTCTATCGCCAGCTGCTCGAGGTCGGTCGCCGGAAGGCCGACACCAACACCGCGATGTACGAGTACTGGAAGGCCAGACGCCATCGGCGGGACGGCCTCGGTCCACCACCGAAGGAGATCTCCATGGCGTGCGGCACCACGATCTACGCGGCCCGGACTGCGGTCGGGCGGTATCGCCGTGGCCGTGTCCCTCAACGCCACTCCGACGGGCTGGCCCCGAAATCGGTGAAGAACGTCCACCGGCTGCTGCACCGAGCGCTCAGCGATGCGGTGGCGTGGCAGTACCTCAGCACCAATCCGGCAGCCCATGCGAGCCTGCCGCGCGAACGACGCGGAGTCGACAACCGCCCGAAGCCGTGGACGGTGGACGAGCTGGCCATCTGGCTCCGAGTTGCGCTGACCGACCGGTTCGCCGGCATTTGGGTTCTGGCGGCCACCACCGGGATGCGACGGTCAGAACTCGCTGGTGTCCAGCGGGACCTTCTCAACCTTGAGACCGGCACCCTGACCATAGGCGACACTCGCGTCATAGTCGACGGCAATGCCGCAGAGTCCGACGGCAAGACCAACAGCGGCCGCCGCACGATTTCCCTCGACGCGTTCACCGTCGCGGCACTGCGTGGGTACGTCGATCTGCTGGAGAAGGAGCGAGCGGAGTTCGGCGCCACCTACCCCGACCACGGCCGGCTGCTCTGCTTCACAGACGGTCGGCAGCTGCACCCCGATACGATCACCCGCAGGTTCAACCGTCTCGTGGATCGGGCCGGCGTGCGGCATATCCGGCTGCACGACATCCGGCACACCTATTCGACAGTGGCACTCGACGCGGGGATCGACCCCAAGCTCGTCAGCGACCGGGTGGGGCACGCCAACATGAACGTGACGTTCCAGATCTATGCCCACCGGTCGACCGGCCAGGACCGGGCAGCCGCAGAGCAGGTCACACAACTGATCGCTGAGGCAGTCGGCGGTGGTCGTTGAGTGACCCGTCCTACTACAATTTTTACTACAGCGCGCACCAAAATGGTCCCCAAGAAAGTCTCCTGGGGACCATTTTACCTGGTAGCGGGGGCAGGATTTGAACCTGCGACCTCTGGGTTATGAGCCCAGCGAGCTACCGAGCTGCTCCACCCCGCGTCGGGTGCAGAGACAACTGTACCGGCGGGTGGCCTGCGGAACCAAATCCGCACGCCACCCGCTGGCCGTGGGCTGCGTCACCCCGGCGGGCGAGGGACCACGGTGGCCGGCGTCGGCACGGCGGTGGGCGTGGGTGCGGCAGTCGTCGGGGTGGGCTTTGCCGCGGTCGTGCCGGTCTGGCCGTTCGCCTGCTGGTAGGCCTTGACCGCAGCGTCGACCTTGGTCAGCGATTGCCCGATCGCCCCCAGATCACCACTGGACTTGGCGGTGTTGAAGTCCTGCAGCGCCTTGTTGAGGTTGGTCACCGCGTCCTGCGGACTGGTGCCGCCGGGGACCGGGGCCGTACCGGTGGGTACAACGGGCGTCGGCGCGGTACTGGTCGGCGGCGACGTCGTGGTTCCCTGGTCCGGCGCCGTGGTTCCCGAGCCCGCCCCCGCGCCGAATACCTGGTCCAGCGCATCGGCCAGCGTGGCACCGTAGCCAACCTGGTTGTTGTAACTCACCAGCACCCTGGCCAGCTGCGGGTAGGAGGAGCTCTGTGCCGATCGCTCGATGTAGAGCGGCTCGACGTAGAGCAGACCCCCCTTACCCACGGGCAGGGTCAGCAGGTTGCCGTACTCGATCTTGGTGGACTGCTGCCCGAGCAAGTTGCGCTCCTTGGACACCTGAGGGGCGGACAACATGGAGTTCTGCACCTGCTGCGGCCCCTGGGTCTGGGTATCCGTCGGCAACTTCAGCACAGTGATCTGGCCGTAGGTGTCCGGATTGTTGCTCGCCGACATGTACGCCGACAGGAACTCCCGCTTGAGTCCCACCAACGCACTGGTCAGCTGGAACGAGGACTTGCCGCTCACCGGATCGGCCGCCTGCACGTAGTACGGCGGCTGCGGCGCGCGCCCGTTGTTGTTGTCCACGGTCGGGTCGTCGGGAACCGACCAGAACCCGTTGTTCTGGAAGAACTCCTTGGGGTCCGAGACGTTGTACCGGGTCAACAGGTCGCGCTGCACCTTGAACAGGTCCTCGGGGTAGCGGAAGTGCGCACGCAGCTCCGGGGAGATGGCGCTGGACGGCTTGACCACCCCGGGAAAGACACCCTCCCACGCCTTGAGCACCGGGTCCTTGTCGTCCACGGAGTACAAGGTGACGGTGCCGTCGTAGGCGTCCACAGTGGCCTTCACCGAGTTGCGGATGTAGGAGACCTGCTTGTTCGGCGCCTGGCGCACTCCGGTGGAGGTGGCGAGGCTGTCCGCGGTGGCCGCGTCCAGCGAGGTGCGCTGGGCGTAGGGCAGGGAGTCCAAGGTGGTGAACCCGTCGACCACCCATTTCACGCGCCCATCCACCACAGCCGGATAGGTATCGCTGTTGGTGGTCAGCCACGGCGCCACCGCGTGCACCCGGTCCCGCGGGTCACGGTTGAAAATGATCTTCGAATCGTTGGTGACCGCGCTGGAAAACAGGATGTTGCGCTCGCCGTACTTCGCGGCGAAGGCGAGCCGGTTGATCCAGCTGCCGATCTCCACGCCGCCCTTGCCGCTGTAGGTGAAGCTGGAATTGTCCGTGTCGTACTCGCGCGGCGCGGCACCGGGCAGGTCCCCGACGATGGCGTAGTCGGGGGTTGACTTCCCGATCAGCTCGCCGTAGTAGATCCGTGGCTGGCTCACCGGGATCGTCGTCGACTTCGTGTTGAGGTCGGCCACCGTGTACACGGGGTAGCCGCCGGTGCCACTGCCCGCATCCGTCAACGCGGCGTTGACCTTGTTGGCGGCCGCGGCCACGAAGCCGTTGCCGTGCGTGTAGACGGTGTGCTGGTTGACCCAGTTGGTCTGGTTGCCGGTCAACGCATTGGGGTTGAGCTCACGTGCGGCCACGACGTAGTCCCGCAGCTGCCCGTCGATGTTGTAGCGGTCGACGGACAGGGTGTCCGGGAAGCCGTAGAAGTTCTTCAGCTGCTGCTGCTGGGTGAAGGTGCGCGACAGCACCGTGGGGTCGAGCAGGCGCACATTGGAGATGGTGGCTGTGTCGGTGGCGACCTCGGAGGGCGCGACGGTGGCGGTGCCCGGGTAGTCCACATACTTCACCGTCTGGTCGGTGATGCCGTAGGCCTGCCGGGTGGAGGCGATGTTGCGCCCGATGGACACCGCCTCCCGGTCGGGTCCGTTGGGGTTGACCGAGAACTGCTGCAGGATGGCGGGCCACGCGGCTCCGACCAAGATTGAGGACAGCACCAGTAGCGCGGTGGCCAACGCGGGCACCCGCAGGTCGCGCAGCACCACCCCGGCGAAGAAGGCACCCGCGCAGATCACCGCGATGCACAGCAGGATCAGCTTGGCGGGCAACACCGCGTGCAGGTCGGTGTAGGAAGCGCCGGTGAACTGCGGGTTGCGGTCGCTGGAGAGCAACTCGTAGCGGTCGAAGAAGTAGGCCACCGCCTTGATCAGTACGAAGGTCCCCGCCAACACCGCCAGTTGCACGCGAGCGGCCGTCGTGAGCCTGCCGCCGCGACCGGCGAGGCGCAGACCCCCGAACAGATAGTGCGTAACCAGATTTGCCACGAACGCCAGCAGCACCCCGACGAAGGCCCAGTCGATGAGGAAGCGGTAGAAGGGCAGGTCGAAAGCGTAGAACCCCAGATCCAGGCCGAATTGCGGATCGGTCTGCCCAAAGCTGGTGCCGTGCAAGAACAGTTGTACCAAAGCCCAGTCGGACTGGGCCACGAGGCCCGAGATGACCCCGATGAACGCGGGGATACCGATCCCGAACCACCGAATGTGGCTCATCACCACGGTGCGATACCGCGCAACGGGGTCGTCCGGGCCGGACACCGGGACGAAGACCGGCCGCGACCGGTAGGCCAACACCAACGCACCACTGACGATCAACCCGACCACCACACCGGCGATCAGGAACAGCACGAGCTTGGTGATCAACACCGTGGTGAACACGCCCCGGAACCCGAGGGAGCCGAACCACTCCCAGTCGACGTAGGCGTTGATGAAGCGCGAGCCGCCGAAGATCAGCACGAGCAGCAGCGCCCCGATGATGAGCAGCCAGCGGCTCCGTCGGGACAAACCCGAAAACGTGGTGGGTGGGCGCACGGCCACGAGCCACACTCCAAGCTGTTGCACGGCGCAGTGACGCCGCTGGTGGTTGCCCCGGCTTCGTTCTCGCGCGGCCGGTACCGTCACTGTACGGATTGTCGCGCCTGCGAGGATGGCCGCCATGAGCCTGCTCTCCCCCACTGCCTTGTCCATCTGCGTGCGCGAGGTGGTCGACTTCGTCGACGACGCGGGCTGGGACCAGCCGCCCCAGATGTTCGCGCTGGTTCCCACGGCTGAGCTCGCCGAACACGAACCCGAACTGGTGGGCGCATTCTCGGAGCACAGCGAACTCACCCCCATCGCCCAGGAGCCTTTGCCGACAACCGTGGAGGGCGGCTCACCTGAGCTGGACGCCGCACTGGCGGGCATCACCTGGCCAGAGTCCGTGGCGGGTTGCGCACTCGTGCAAGAGATCCTGATCCTGCCGCCCGAGGCGGAGGCCGAGCTGGATCAGGTGGTGGAACACGCACTCGGAGGTGGCACCGCCGCCGAGCAGGCAGCCCTGGAGCACGCCGCGGCGCATCCCCAGCGCCAGGAGGCCCGTCTCGTGGCCGCGGTGCTGCGCGGCGGTGAAGCCCTGTGTCTGCTACAACTACGCCCGGACGCGTCCGACGCCGATGCCGCGCCGGAAATGCTGGAGCACCCCGAGCTGGCGCCGAACCTGGTCGCCGCCCTGCTGGCCACCTTGGAGGAGTGAGCGACTAGCAGTGCGGGGCGTCCCCGCCCGCGGTCAACGTCTGCAAGGCGTCGACGGCGGTGGCCAGGGTTTGAACCTTGACCAACCGCAGGCCGTCGGGTGCCCGTTGCAGCGCCTCCGCGCAGTTGGCTGCAGGCACCAGGAACTCCGTCGCGCCCGCCTCGCGTGCCGCCATCATCTTGAACGGAATGCCCCCGATGGGCCCCACCGTGCCCGACCCGTCGATGGTGCCTGTTCCCGCGACGAACTTCCCGTCGTTGAGCTTGCCGGTGCTCAGTTTGTCCACCACCGCCAAGGAGAACATCAGTCCCGCCGACGGCCCCCCGACGTCGACCAGGTTGAAGTCGATGGTGAAATTCACGTCCGGCGCGTTGCTCGGCGTGATACCGAGGAAGCCCCGTGGGTCCGCGTCCGGACGTTTGCCCAAGGTGATGGTCGCCGTCGTCGGCGGTCCACCGTTGCGGCGGTAGCTCAGCACCGCCTGCTCCCCCGGCTTGCGATCGGCCAGGGCTTGAAGCACCTGCTCCGCCGCGGCGACCGGCTTGCCGTCCACGCTGACGAGCTGATCTCCGGGCTGCAGCACGCCATCCGACGGTGAGCCTTTGGTCAGTGCACCGATCTTGACCTGAGTGGGAAAGTGCAGATAGCTCAACGCTGCCGTCTCCGCGCTGTTCTCCGACTCCGCGAACGCCTGGGTGTTCTCGGTGCGCACTTCCTCGGGTGTCTTCTGCGGCGGGTACACCTCTGAACGGGGCACCAACGCGTGGCTGCCGCTGACCCACAGTCCGACCGCGCCGAACAGGGTGATGCCGTCGTTCACGGCCACGGTCGTCATGTTCAGATTGCCCTGGGTGGGAAAGGTCTGTGTCCCTTCGATGTCCACCACCTGCTTGCCGTTGACCGCCCCGAGGGTGTTGAACGTGGGGCCCGGTCCCAGTGCGACGTAGGGAACCTGCACCACACCGCCGAGTGTGCCCAGCACGATGATGAGCAGAACTCCGGTCAGCAGGGTGATGTTGCGACGGGTCACGCCGCTCAGCCTAGAGCGGGCCGGAGCGGGCCCCGTCCGTCCGGTGTTCGCGCAGAGCATGCGCTGAGCACACTCAACTCCCCGCAGACGCCGGGTACCGTTGAGCCATGAGCAATCCCCCCTTCGGTTTCTCTGGCCCCGGTGACGACTCGGGCAACGATAAGGACCGTGGTGGCCAGGGTTCGGGCGATGGCCCCGGTTCGGGTGGCTTCGGTTTCGGCGCGGGCGGTCCCGGGGGCTTTGATCCCGCCTCGCTGGGGCAGATGTTGACCCAGCTCGGCCAGATGCTCAGCAGCGCGGGCGCCGCGGGACCATCGGCAGGGCCGGTGAACTACGACCTCGCCCGCCAGCTCGCCGAGCAGCAGCTGGGCACGGTGCCCAGCGTGAGCGCCGCGGACACCGCTGCGGCGCTCGATGCGCTCCGACTGGCCGAGATCTGGCTGGATGACGCAACGTCACTGCCTGCGGGCATGCGCACCAGTAGTGCGTGGACGGCAAAGGAATGGCTGGCGCAGACCATGCCCACGTGGCAGCGACTGTGCGACCCGGTGGCCACCAAGATGGCCAGTGCCTGGGTCGACGGCATGCCGGACGAGGCCAAGCAGATGCTCGGACCCATGATGGGGATGATGAGCCAGATGGGCGGCATGGCCTTCGGCTCGCAGCTCGGCCAGGCGCTGGGACAGCTGGCCGGCGAGGTGCTCACCTCGACCGACATCGGCCTTCCCTTGGGCCCGGCGGGCACCGCTGCCCTGATGCCCGCCGCCATCACCGCGTTCACCAACGGCCTGGACCGACCGCACCACGAGGTGCTGGTGTATTTGGCGGCACGCGAGGCGGCCCACCAGCGTCTGTTCGGGCATGTGCCGTGGTTGCGCCAGCGCCTGCTGTCCACTGTGGAGGAGTACGCCAGCGGGATCAGCGTCGATTTCTCGGCGATGGAGGAAATGGCCCGCAATATCGATCCCGCGTCACTGACCGATCCCGCTGCCCTGGAGAAGGCGCTGGGGCAGGGCACTTTTGGGCCTACGACGTCTCCGGCGCAACAGGCTGCACTGCAACGCCTGGAGACGTTGCTCGCGCTGGTCGAGGGTTGGGTGGATCACGTGGTGTCCAACGCAGTGCGGGACAGGCTGCCAGGGGCAGACGCCCTGCGGGAGACGCTGCGGCGCCGTAGGGCCAGCGGCGGTCCGGCCGAACAGACCTTCGCGACGCTGGTGGGTCTCGAGTTGCGCCCGCGCAGGCTGCGGGAGGCGGCCGAACTGTGGCGCCTGCTCGATGCACGCAGCGATGCTGCCACCCGGGACGGGGTGTGGGCGCACCCGGATCTACTGCCCAGTGCGTCGGACCTCGACGACCCTGTGGGCTTCGCCGAGCGTTTCCTGATGAACCACGCCGGTGGTTCGGACGACCCGATGGCTGAGCTGGAACGCACCATCGCCGACGAGCAAGCCAAAAAAGATGCTGCTCCAGAGGAGGGCGACTCCGCGGGTTAGAACTTCGCCCGGCTAGAAGTTCCGCCGGCTAGAATTGCTCGGCAGTGGCGATCTCCAGATGGGCAGCGGCGGAGAGTCCCTGCAGGTAGCCGATCGCGCGTTCGGTCCGTGGGTAGCGGTGGACCCACGTCCAGAATTGCGGCGTGTGGCCTGCTACGAGCAGGTGGGCAAGCTCGTGCACCAAGACGTAGTCCAGCACCCATTCGGGGACGTCGCGTAAGCGCTCGCTCACCCGGATGGAGCAATCCGCAGGTGTGCACGAGGCCCAGCGCGAACGCATGACGGGAACCCACCGCACCACCGCGGGCTGCGGCCGACCGTCCAGCCAGCGCCCGGACAAGCAAGCAGCGCGCGTCGCCAATTCCGCGTCGGAGGTACCGGCCCGAGCGGCAGCCCGCGCCTCAGATCGAGCCACCCGGGCCAGCATCGTGTCCACCCAATTGGCCTCCTCGGCCTTGCTCAGCCTGGCAGGCACCGAGACGATGATGGTGTCGCCCTCCCGGCGCGCACTGACCGTCGCGCGCCGTCGAGCGCTGCGACGAACCTGCACGTTCGGTGGATGCTGGGGTGCGGACACCCGTTCACGGTAGCGACCGGCTTCGGCGACGGCACGGCGCTGTCCGGAAATGGCCGGCACCCTGTGGATAACTGGCCGTTGACCGCCACTGCCCACGTCGACGCGTGCCAGAGTGGCCGACCATGAACACAACCATCCGGGCGCGCGCCACCGAACCGGCGACATCGCAGCAGGCCGAAGGTCGACGCCCGATGCTTGACCCGGCGATCGCCATGCTCATCCGCTCGAGCGGCGACCTGCAGCTCGGCTGGGACCCGGACCGCGCGGTGCTCATCCGCCCCCCGCGTGGCGTGCCGGCATCCGCCGTAGCCACCCTGTTGGACCGAGCCGACGGATCAACGAGCTACGCGAATCTCGTGACGGCCGCCGTTTCCATCGGCATCGGTCCGGAGGAGATGGCCGAGCTGATCAACGAGCTGGTCGCCATGGGTGTGCTCAGCTGGGCGCCACCACCCCAGCTCACCCGCGCCGCGCACATGCACGTGCACGGACGAGGACCGCTCAGCGACGCCATCTGTCAGGGGCTGGCGCTGGGCGGCCAGCAGCCATCCCGCTCGCACGGACGCCTGCCGGCCCGGCGTGGATACCCGGAGCTGGTCATCTTGGCCGACGAGCTGGTCTGCGACCCGTGTTTGGTCTCCGAGCTGGTCGCTGCCCACATCAACCACCTCTCAGACGGTTACGCGACGGCATCGGCATGGTGGGGCCGCTGGTGCTGCCGGGGCGGACCAGCTGTCTGCGCTGTGCCGATCTGCACCGGTCGGACCACGATCCGGAGTGGCCGATGCTTGCCGCGCAGCTACTCGGTCGGGTGGGACACGGCAGCGCCGGCGCCGTGCGGGCCACCGCAGGCTTCGCCCTCGGTCAGATCGAGCAGTTGCTCGACGGGGCACGCCGGTGCACCGGTGCCCCGCACGGTGAACGCCACGATCGAAGTGGATCCGCGCCTTGCGCAGCTGCGGCGCCGCGTATGGTCGCCCCATCCCCGCTGCGGCTGTGGTGCACACCGCTGACGACCCGCCGGGGCAGACCCAAGCACACCGACGCCGAATCAAGGACGATGGGACGCGTGTCCGACATACCCCGCAGCGGAGCAGCCCGCACAGCCAAGCTGGCCAGCCTTCCCATCGGGTTCGCCGGTCGCACGGCAGCCGGCTGGGGAAAGCGGCTGGCCGGGCGCAGCAGCGACGAGGTCGGCGCCGAGCTCAGTGCCAAGACCGCCGAGCAGCTGTTCGCCGTGCTCGGCGAGCTCAAGGGCGGCGCGATGAAATTCGGCCAGGCCCTTAGCGTGTTCGAGGCCGCAATCCCCGAGGAGTTCGCGGAACCCTATCGAGAAGCCTTGACCAAGTTGCAGTCAAGCGCTCCGCCCATGCCTGCCGCCACCGTGCACCGAGTGCTGGCCGAGCAGCTGGGCACGGGCTGGCGCGAGCGGTTCTCCTCCTTCAACGACGAGCACGCCGCGGCGGCAAGCATCGGACAGGTGCACCGGGCGGTGTGGCAGGACGGTCTGGAGGTGGCCGTCAAAATCCAGTACCCGGGCGCGGGCGAGGCACTGCGTTCCGACTTGCGCCAGCTGCAGCGCTTCGGCCGGATGTTTCAGGCGGTCATCCCCGGCCTACAGGTCCGCCCGCTCCTCACCGAGCTGCGTGAGCGCATGGAGGAGGAGCTGGACTACCGGGCGGAGGCGGACAACCAGCGGGCCTTCGCCGCAGCCTACGACGGGAACGACGAGTTCCTGGTACCGAAGGTGGTCGCCAGCGCGCCCAAGGTCATCGTCTCGGAATGGATCGACGGTGCGGGGCTGGCCACGATCATTGCCAACGGCAGCACGGCCCAGCGTAACGACATGGGTCGACGACTGGCGTTGTTCCACTTCTCCTCCCCCGCCCGCGCCGGGCTGCTGCACTCCGACCCCCATCCCGGCAACTACATGCTGCTGCCCGACGGTCGGATGGCGGTGATCGACTTCGGTGCCGTCGCGCGGCTACCCGACGGGCTGCCCCACACCTTCGGACGGATGACCCGGCTCGCGCTGGACAATCGTCCCGAGGAGCTGATGACGCTGTTGCGTCGGGAGAACTTCGTCGAGCCCGATACCGAGCTGGACCCCCACGAGGTGCTCGACTACCTGCGGCCGTTCATCGAGCCGATGCGCGCAGAGACCTTCCACTTCACGCGGCGCTGGATGCAACAGCAGGCCGAACGGCTCGGCGACGTGCGCAGCGCCGACTTCCAGCTCACCCGGGCCCTGAACCTGCCCGCCCAGTACCTCCTGGTGCATCGGGTCACCCTGGGTTCGATCGGCATCCTCTGTCAGTTGGACGCGGAGGCGCCCTTCAAGGCCATCGTCGAACAGTGGCAGCCGGGGATGGCCGCGGAGCCGGACGAACAGGTCTGACGAGCACCACTGGATCTTTCGTCCGTCGCTCAGCGACTGGCCGAGCGGCGGTACAACGCATTGGCCAGCGGCACGAAAATGGCCAGCACCGCCACAGCCCAGATCAGGGTGTACAGCTCGGGATGCACCAACGCCCACGCCGTCGGGTGCGGCGCGGTCGGGTTCGGGTCGGGGTTGCCGAACAGGTTGCGCGCCGCCTGAGTGACCGCCGACACCGGGTTCCACTCCGCAAACGCCCGCAACGGTCCCGGCAGCGTGTTCAGCGGCACGAAGGTGTTGGCCACGAAGGTGAGCGGGAAAATGACCACGAACGAGGCGTTGTTCACCACCTCGGGACTGGGCACCAGCAGCCCCACGCAAGCCATCACCCACGAAATGGCGTAAGCGAACACCAGCAGCAGCACGAAACCCCACAAAGCCTCGGGTATCGAGGTACGGATGCGCCAACCGACCAGCAACCCGGTGACCGACATGACGATCAGCACGATGACGTTGTTAACCACGTCGGACAGGGTCCGACCGGTCAACACCGCGGACGGCGCCATCGGCAGCGAACGGAAGCGGTCGATGATGCCCTTCTTCACGTCCTCGGCCAGTCCTGCCCCGGTGATGGTGGAGCCGAAGACAACCGTTTGGGCAAAGATTCCCGCGATGAGGAACTCCCGATACCCCTTGCCGCCGCCGCTGGAGTCGATGGCGCCGCCGAACACGTAGGCGAACAGCAACACGAACATGATGGGGGACAAGGTGGTGAACACCAGCAGGTCGGGGACCCGCTTGATCTTGATGAGGTTGCGCTTGGCCACCACGGCAGCATCGGTAAGGGGGTACAGGTAGCTCAGCGACCTCTCCCGCACGTCGCTTCGCTCGCTCACCGGTTCACCTTCTCTGCAGCGACGGCCGCGGTAGCCGGGTCAGTCATGTCGCCGGGGTCGGCCGGCTCATCCTCGGCGGCGTGCCCGGTCAGGGTCAGGAACACGTCGTCCAGCGTGGGTCGGCGCAGCCCGGCGTCGTCCACGTCGATCGCGGACTCCTCCAGCCTGCGCAGCGCCTCGCGCAGCACCCCGACGCCACCGGAAATGGGAATCAACATTGATCGGCGTTGCTCCTCGATGCTGGCGTCGCCTACTCCCAGCGGGGCCAGCAGATGGCGGGCAGCGTCGAGCTGAGCGGGATCGGAGACCGTGATCTCCAACCGCTCTCCGCCAACCTGGGCCTTCAGCTGATCGGCAGTTCCCTTCGCAATCACCCTGCCGTGGTTGATCACCACGATCTCGTCGGCGAGCACGTCGGCTTCTTCCAGGTACTGGGTGGTCAGCAACAGGGTGGTGCCGCCGGAAACCAGGTCGTTGATCACCTCCCACATGTCGGTGCGGCTCCGCGGATCCAGTCCGGTCGTCGGTTCGTCGAGGAACAACAACGGTGGGTCGGCGACGAGCGCCCCGGCGAGGTCGAGCCGGCGCCGCATGCCGCCGGAGTAGTTCTTGGCGGGGCGGTCGGCGGAGTCCTCCAGATCGAACTGGGCCAGCAGCTCCCGTGCCCGTTCCCGGCTGCGGCGTTTGCCGAGGTGGTACAGCCGGCCGATCATGTCCAGGTTCTCAAAGCCGGTGAGGTACTCGTCCACCGCGGCGTACTGCCCGGACAGGCCCAGGCGCCGGCGAACACCGCGCGGGTTGGCAACGACGTCCACTCCGGCCACCATCGCCTGCCCGGCGTCAGGGCGCAGCAGGGTGGTGAGTATGCGCACCATCGTGGTCTTGCCCGCACCGTTCGGTCCGAGCAGTCCCAGCACTGAACCGGAGCGAACCGTCAAATCCACCCCGTCCAGCGCCGTGACGTCGCCGAACCGTTTGACCAAGCCGCTGACCTCGATCGCGTTCGTCATTGTGCTGCCCCTCGGTCGTCGTCGGGCACCAGCGTGCCATGTCGACGATGCCGCCTGTGCCGTCAGCGAATCAACGGGCATACCGGTGCCTCCTCCTGCGCTCATCATGTTCATTCCCTCCTCAGACGCAGCGGCGGCGCGCTACTCATCGGTGTTCGGTGATGCTCACGCCGCGGAATCTGCGAGCAGCTGGTTCTTGCGTGGTCGTCCCCTGGGCCGCTTGCGGGCAACGACGATCCCCTGTTCGAGAATTTCGCCGCCCCAGACACCCCAGGGTTCGGCGCGCTCCAGGGCTGCCGTCAGACAACGCAGCCGTACCGGGCACCGCGCGCACAGGCGCTTGGCCTGCTCGAGTCCCTCGGGTGACTCGGCAAACCACAGGTCGGCGTTTGCGCGGCGGCAGGGCAGGTGCACGGAAGCGGGTGGATGGGCGGCGGCTGTGGCGGTAGACACGTGCGGGTCCTTGTTTTCGGCGGATTGTGCGGAACCCGGGTCCTTGCCGAGCACACTGCTCGCACAAAAAGGCCACGGTCTCCGCGTGTGCGGGATTCCGTGGCCAGGAGTGCAGGTGACTTCTCTAAAGATCACCCCAGGGCACGGACGCTGCGGGATTCGCGAATGCTGCACCACACGGTGCTGCGGCGACGGCGACCAGACGAGTTGCCGGCACGCGCGCTGCTGCAGCACGGGTGCGGTAGATCTGACTCATCTTCATGGGGCCACCTCCTTCGGTCAGCGGTGTTCGTACTCGGTGCACAGAGGCTACGACGGCTGCCCCATGGCGCACAAGCTATTTTTGACCTGCGCGTTCGCCGCGCACCAGTGCCAGTACGTCCGCGCCGAAGCGCTCCAACTTGGCTGCGCCGATTCCCGCGATGGCGACCAGGCCGGCGTCGTTGCTGGGCTGCTGCTCGGCGATGGCGGTGAGCGTGGCGTCGGTGAAGACCACGTAGGCGGGCACCTTGAGCTCCGCGGAACGCTCCCGGCGCCATGTCCGTAACGCATCGAGGAGCTCGTCGTCCAGGTCAGCCGGGCAGGTCTCGCAGCGCCCGAGCTTGATGGCCATCGTGGCGGTGAGCTGGACGCCGCACACTCGGCAGCGGGCCCGTTTACGGCCGTTGCGCGAGGCAGGTTCCGCACGCGGTGCGGTCGGCTTGGCTGCCGGCGAGTCCGCGGGTACGAGTCCGTGCACGAAACGCGAACGCCGGCGACTCTTGCGGCCACCGGGGTTGCGGGCCAGCGCCCAGGACAGCCACACCACCTCACGGGCGCGGGTCACCCCGACGTAGAGCAGTCGCCGTTCCTCCTCCACCGCAGCCTCCTCCGCGGCACCACCGTCACCGAGGGCGTGCTGAATGGGCAACGTGCCCTCCACCAGCCCGACCAGGAACACCGCGTCCCACTCCAGCCCCTTCGCCGCGTGCAACGAGGACAAGGTCACGCCCTGCACCACCGGTGGGTGCCGCGAGTCGGCCCTGCTCGCCAGCTCCGCGAGCAACCGCGACAGGCTGGCCGTCGGCTCACTGCTCAGCAGCTCCTCGACCAGGGCAGCGAGCGCACGCAACGACTCCCAACGGTCCCGCGCGGCACCACCGCTGGGCGCCTGAGCGGTCAGCCCCACCGGCTCCAGCACCGTCTGGACCAGCGCGCGAAGGTCGGTGGGCGCCTCGTCGGGGTCGTCACGGTCGGGCCGCTGGTTCTGGTCCTCCTTGCGCAGGGCGAGCACGGCCTGGCGCACTTCGGGGCGCTCGAAGAAGCGATCCCCGCCGCGGACCTGATAGGGAATGCCGAGCTCGGTCAGCGCCTGCTCGTGCACCTCGGACTGTGCGTTGATGCGGTAGAGCACCGCGATCTCGGCTGCCGGTGTGCCCGCGTCCAGCAGTTCCTTGATCCGAGCGGCCACCGCCGCGGCCTCAGCGGACTCGTCGTCGTGCTCGGAGAACTGCGGCTGGACACCTGCGGGCCGCTGACCGATCAGCTGCAGCTTGCTCCCGGCGATGCGCCCCTTGGCGGCGCCGATCACCGTGTTGGCCAGGGTCACCACCTGCGGGGTGGAACGGTAGTCGCGCTCCAGGCGCACCACCGTGGCCTCGGGGAAGCGGCGGGAGAAGTCCAGCAGATACCGGGGGGTGGCGCCGGTGAACGAGTAGATGGTCTGGTTTGCGTCCCCGACCACGGTCAGGTCGTCCCGCTCGCCGAGCCAGGCGTCGAGGACCCGTTGTTGCAGGGGCGTGACGTCCTGGTACTCGTCGACGACGAAGCAGCGATAGCGGTCGCGGAACTCCTTGGCCACCTCCGAGTGCTCCTCCAGTGCCGCAGCGGTGTGCAGGAGCAGGTCGTCGAAGTCGAGCAGGCCGCCCCGGCTTTTCAGTGCCTCGTACCCGGTGTAGACCGCAGCGACCTGCTCAGCGGTGCCCGGCGGGTCGCGGCGAGCCCGGGAAGCGGCCGCCGGGTAGTCCTCCGCAGCGATCAAGCTGGCTTTGGCCCACTCGATCTCTCCCGCCAGGTCGCGCACACTCTCGGTGCTGGTCGACACCCCGGCCCGGTTGGCGGCCTGGCTGACCAACGCGAACTTGCGGTCCAACAGCTCCCACGGGGTGTCTCCGACCACCTGCGGCCAGAAGTACCGGAGCTGGCGCAGCGCCGCCGCGTGGAACGTGCGCGCCTGCACCCCACCGATGCCGAGGCCCCGCAGCCGGGTGCGCATCTCTCCCGCCGCACGCGAGGTGAAGGTGACCGCGAGTACCTGCCCCGGCGCCACGTGCCCGTGCTCTACCAGGTGCGCGATCCGCCGCGTGATGGTGCGGGTCTTGCCCGTGCCTGCGCCCGCCAGCACGCACACCGGGCCGCGCGGAGCGAGCACCGCCGTCTGCTGGTCGTCGTCCAGCCCGTCCGCGCTTACCTGCATACCGCAATCCTCCCAGCCGGCACCGACACCACGGCACCGCCCCGCTACGGTGCGAACATGAGCTGGTGGGTACTCGCGGCGGTGATTGTTGTGTTCCTCGTGCTCCCTGCGGTGCTGTTGCGAATGCCCTGGATGCGGGTCCGCGGCGCACGCGGGAAGCAAGACCGTCCACCTGGCGTTGTGCCGACCATGGGAGAATTGACGATGTACTCGACCAGCTGGTGCGGTTACTGCCGGCGCCTGAAGATGCAGCTCAACGACGCGGGCATCGACTACACCGAGATCGACATCGATTCCGATGCCGAGGCTGCGGCCTTCGTGGAAAGCGTGAACCGCGGCAATCAGGTGGTCCCGACCGTGGTCTTCGCCGACGGCTCCGCCGCTACCAACCCCTCCCTCGCTGAGGTGCAGCAGCGCATCGCGGCCTGAGCAGCGCTGCTACTGCAGCGCCCATGACTCGAGCATGCCGCGGGCGATGGACACCGAACCCGGGAGCAGCAGCGGTCGTTCGCCTCCGGCCACACCCGTCCAGTCCCCCGAGCTCAGCGCGGCGCGCACCTGTGCCCGGCTGAACCAGTGAGCCTCCGCGATCTCGCCATCGCGCGGTAGCACCGGATCGGACGGGTCGGCGGTGGCCTGGAAGCCCAGCATGATCGAGCGCGGAAACGGCCACGGTTGGCTGCCCAAATAGTGGATGTCAGTGACCGCCACGCCGACCTCCTCGCTGATCTCACGCTCCACGCAGGCCTCCAGCGACTCACCCGCCTCCACGAAGCCCGCGAGCACCGAGAACCGGCCGGGCGGCCACGACGGCTGGCGGCCGAGGAGTACCTGGTCGGCCCCGTCGTGGACCAGACAGATAACCGCCGGGTCCGTCCGGGGGTACTCCTCGTGGCCGTTGCGCACACACCGGCGGATCCAGCCGGCGAGCTCGGATTCGGTCGGCGCGCCACACACGGAACAGAACCCGGCTTTCGCGTGCCAACCCAGCAACGCAGTGGCGGTAGCAAGCAGCGCGGCGTCGGTGGCGCCCAGCGCGGCGCCGTCGCTGCGTAGCTCCACCGTCTCGACGCGGCCTGCCTCGGGTGCGGGCAACCACGGCACGGACACTGCCCACACGTCGCGGCCCGCGTCCTCGCCGAGCAGTACCGCCGCAACGACGGGATCAGGGCCCAGCTCGATCGCCTTGCTCCGCACCAGCGCGCCGTCGTGGGTGGCGACCCGTCCGCGCGGGTCCATCCGGATCACGACGCCGTCCTGCCACGCAGATCGAAGCCGGGCCGGGTCGGAGCGCACCAACTCGTCGCGCATCACCGTGGCCCGGGATAACCGCGGCGGAGCGGTCAGCTCGAAGTGACCGCTCATGGACGCTCGACACCACCAACAGCCTGCAGCGTCTCACCTACCGCGGCGACGTCGCACTGCACGATCCCGGTGAACCGGCCCGGCCCGAACAACTGCTGCGCGGCGGCGCGGACCTCGCCGTTGGTCGTGGCCGCCAGCCGCTGGGGGTGGGTCCGTACCCAGTCCGGCCGCACCCCGAGGGGCAGCAACCGGACCAGCGTGGACGCCAGCCCGGCCTGAGTGGCCAAGGAGATGGACAGCGCCCCGATGGCGTACTGGCGGGCCGAGTCGATCTCCGCGTCGGTCGGGGGCACCAGCACCACCCGGGACAGCTCGTACACGGTCTCCATCAGGGCCGCAGCCGTCGTCTCCCGCGAGGTGTCCAGCGCAACGGTGAGCACGGCGCCGGCCTGACTCATCTCCAGCCCCGAGGACGCACCGTAGGTGTAGCCCTTGTCCTCGCGCACGTTCTCCATCAGCCGGGAGGAGAAGTAGCCGCCGAAGACCAGGTTGGCCAGCTGCGCCGCCGGGTAGCGCGCGTCGAGCCGGGACACACCTTGGGTGACGAGCCGGATCTGGGACTGGACGGCCCCGGCGCGGTCCACGAGCAACGTCGCAGCCGGGGTGATCGGGGGCCACGGCGGGAGCACCGCCGCTGCTACCTCGGCGCCCCACCCGGCCAGCGCCGCGCCCACGAGTTCCAGCGCTTGCGCCGGCTCCAGGTCCGCGACCAGCACCAGCAGCGACCCATCCGGGACCACCGCCCGCGCGTGCAGTTGCCGCACCTGGGCGGCCGTTACCACGGCGACGTCCTCCGCCTCCGGCACCTCGCTGGCCGAAGGGTGCCCGCCGAAGCACCTCCGCAACAACGCCTCCCGCGCCAGCACTCCCGGCTGAGAGCGCGCCACCTCAAGCCGTTCCACCAGGCGGTCGCGCTCCCCGTCGACCTCGCGATCCGGGTAGCTCGCGGCGGTCAGCACGTCGCCGAGCACATCCAGGAGCACGGGTAGACCCTCGATGAGCACCGAGCCGTCCAGCGCGAGGTGCTCGGGGTCAACCGCGGCGGACAGCTCCGCACCCACCGCGGCCAGGTCGGTGTCGATCTGCAGGCGATCGCGCCGCCCGGTCCCGGCCAGCAGCGCCGCCGCCAGTACCTCCGCCTGCGCGGGGTGCTCGGCTTCCGTGCCCGCGAACGGCACCGCGAGGCGCAGCTCGGCCATCGGCACGGCACTGCTGCGCACCGCGAGAACCCGTAAGCCGTTGCCCAGCACCATTTCGGCCTGGGCCAGCTCGGCGCCGACACGTTGATCGCCCAGCGACGGCAGCGGCCGTGGCCCCTGCGGGGTGCTCGCGATCTCCTCGGCGGTGCGGACGGTGTCGCTCATTGCCTGGCTCCTGCGGTGACTTCGAGTACGGCACGAGCATCCGGGGTGAGCGCAGCGGCCGCCGCGGCGACCTGCTCGACGGTGACTTGCGCGATGAGCTCGGGCAGCTCGGCGGCCAGCTCGGGGCGCCCGAACAGCAGCTCGGAGGAGCCCATGTCCAGGGTGCGGGAGATCACCCGATCACGTTCGCGGTGCGCCCCCGCTCGCCAGCGGGCGACCACACCGGCGAGCTCGTGCACGGCAGGACCGTCCGCCGCGATCTCGGCAACCTGAGCGTCCACGGCGTCGAGCACGGCCCGGGGGGTGGTGTCGGTGGTGTGGATGGCGGTCACGACGAAGGGGTCCGGGTCCCGCGCATCCAGCGGCTCCCCGAACAGGCCGCAGCCCGCGGAGATGTCGGCGACCAGACCGTCGCGTTGCACCAGGGTGCGTTGCAGGCGAGCAGAGTCTCCGTCCGAGAGCACCGCACCGAGCACGACGGCGGCCAGGTAACCGCCGAGGTCGACAGCGGGGTCCGGCAATCGGTAACCGACGGACACCGCAGGAAGCGGGGCGTGCTGGTCGACATGGGTGGCCCAGCGCTCGGTGCTCAACGCGGGCTCGGCGAAACTGGGGCGTTGCGGGCGAGGCCGACTCGGCACGTCGTCGAAGTGGCTGCGCACCAGGAGCTCGGCGTGGTCCACCGCGAAGTCCCCGGCCACAGTCAGCACAGCGTTGGCGGGTGCGTAGTAGGTGTCGAAGAAGGAGGCGCAGTCGTCGACGTCGGCCTGCTCGAGGTGGCTGAAGTCGCCGTACCCGTTGTGCGCGTTGGGGAAGGTGTCGTAGAGCACCGGGGGCAGCAGGATCCACGGCAGGCCACCGTAGGGCCGGTTGTGCACGTTGAGCCGGATCTCCTCCTTGACCACCTCCACCTGGTTCGCCAGGTTCTCCGCGGTAATCTTGGGGGCACGCATCCGGTCGGCTTCCAGGAACAACGCCCGTTCCAGCGCCGCGGCGGGCAGTACCTGAAAGTAGTTGGTGTAGTCGGGGTGGGTGGAACCGTTGAACACGCCACCGGAGCTCTGCACCACCCGAAAGTGCTCTAGCTTGGCGAGGCTCTCGCTTCCCTGGAACATCAGGTGCTCGAACAGGTGCGCAAAGCCGGTGCGCCCCTGCGGCTCCGAGCGGAAGCCGACGTCGTAGTGCACGGCGACGGCGACTACCGGGGTGCCCGGGTCGGGAGCGAGCAGCACCCGGAGACCATTGACGAGGGTGAACCGGTGCAATGCCGGGGCGAGGACCACACCGCCGACCCTATCCTTGTGACGCGGGACGCCCCCATCGACCGCCGATGTTCACCCATGTCAGAGCCCTCGGGGTGTCGCCCCGATGCCGCGGTGACCTCTAAGGCATGGTGGTAGCGGAGAATCTTGCAGTCCGACGAGAAGATACTGGAGCGAATACCGATGGCACTTCCCACCATGACCCCCGAGCAGCGCAGCCAGGCGCTGGCCAAGGCGGCCGCCGCCCGCACCGCACGCAAGGAGCTGCTGGACCAGGTGAAAGCGGGCAAGCTGAGCCTGGCTGACGTGCTGAAGAAGTCCGACACGGACGAGCTCGTGAAGAAGACGAAGGTCCTCGCCGTCGTGAAGGCACTGCCCGGCGTGGGCACGGTGCGCGCCGCGCAGCTGCTCGAGCAGGCCCAGATCGTGGACACCCGTCGCGTCGGTGGCCTCGGCGCACGCCAGCGCGAAGCCCTGATCGCCGCGGTCGCCTGACCAACCGTGGTCCCCGGCCGTTTGCGTGTTTCGCTGGCGCAGACGGCTGGGGCAGTGCACCCTGAGGGTCGTCGATGACGGACGGCCGGATGGGGAGTGACGCATGAGCGAACACGAGCAGACAGCGGCAACGGAGAGCGAAGAGCAGTCCGAGACCGACGAGCAGTCCGAGGGGTCAAAGCCTCCCGTGGACGAGGAATCGCTCAAGGAAGCCAAGGAGAAGGCCTCCGCCGTCGAGCAGCGGTACGAACCGGATGCTCGACCGACCGTTGTCGTCGAGGGCACGGACGGCACCGTGGCCGGCACGGCTTTCGCCACTGACGAGGACATCGAGAAGCATCAATCCGAACGTGACAACCAGGACGACGAGTAGCGCACTCAGCTCATGGTGAGCAGCTGGCGCAGCCCGTCCGCGTCGAGCAGGTCCGACGGCGCGAGCGTCACGTCGTGGCGGACATAGTGGAACGCGGCGCGGACCTGAGCCAGTGGTACCCCCGCGAGGTCGGCCCAGGCCACGCGGTAGGCGGCCAACTGCACCTGAAGGGCCCGGCAGCGCGCGGTTTCCGGAACGGCGCCGGTTTTCCAGTCCACCACGGTGAAACCGCCGTCGGGATCGGCGAACACCGCGTCGATGCGGCCACGGACAACCGTTCCCGCCACGACGGTCTCGAACGGTACTTCCACTTCTGTGGGACGTCGCTGCGCCCAGTCGGAGGCGAGGAAGGCGGCCTGTAGCTCGTGCAGGTCCGCGTCTGGAGCGGCGTCGGCGTCCGCCGCGCCCGGCAGGTCCTCCATGTCGAGCAGGCGGGTCGAGCCGAACCTCCGTTCGATCCAGGCGTGGAACGCGGTTCCCCGACGCGCCAAGGGGTTCGGTGGATAGGGCAGCGGCCTGCGCAGACGCTGCGCCAAGGCATCCGGGTCCGCGGCGAGCTCGACCAACTGGCTCACCGACAGCTGCGCAGGCAACGCCACCTCGGCCACCCCTGAGTGGCGCCGCTCCCGCTCGGCCAACAGTGCGTCCACGTCGGCGATCCACCCATCCGGGTCGTGCGCCGTGGCGGGTGGCTCCTGCATCCCAACGGGCTCGTGTATCCCAGCTGGCTCGTGCATCGCCGCCAGCACCAGCTGCGCGCCGCGCTCGACAGCCCCCCGGCGGCCCCCCAACAGATCCGGCGGCCACCGGGCACTGTGCTCCCGAGCCAGTACCGGGTTCTCGGCATCGTCGGCCGGCTCCACCGCCCAGTGCTCGATCGTGCCGACGTCCTCGACCAACGACCGCAGCTCGGTGAGGAACGGCGACGGTCCGCGGGGCTTTACACCGGTGGCTCCCCAGTGGTGTCCGGAGATCAGCAGGGTTCGCTCGGTGCGGGTGAGCGCCACGTAGAGCAGGCGGCGTTCCTCCTGCATTCGTCGAACCTCGCTGGTCTTCTCATACGCTGCCAGGACTTCTTCGAGGTCCTTGCGGTTGACGCAGCCGCTGACATCGAGAACCGGCACCCCGACGGCGCCCCCCTCCTCCGCGCCCCCCTCCTCTGCGCGGCCCTCCTCTGCGGCGTCGCCCCGCAGGTGCGAGGGCAGCTCGGTGGGGTTGCGCAACCAGGACGAGGAGCTCTTGCGCACCGGAAAAACGTTCGTCACCAGATGCGGCACCGCCACCACCTGCCATTCCAGTCCTTTCGCGGCATGCACGGTCAGCACCTGGACACGGTCAGGGTCGACCTCCACCTCACCCAGCGTCAGTCCGTCTTCGGCGTCCTCCGCCGCGGACAGATAGCCGAGCAGTCCCGCCAACGTCGGTGCGGTCGTGGCCGCCGCATAGCCGCTGACCACCTCGGCGAACGCATCGAGGTGGGCCCGCCCTCCGGCGCCCTCCTGAGCGGACACCTCGACGTCCACGCCCAGCACCCGTTCCACGTCCGCCACCAGTTCCGGCAGCGGTTGCTCCAGTCGCTCACGCAGCGCCGAGAGCTCGTCGGCCAGGGTGCGAAGCCGTCGATACCCCTCGGGCGAGTAGCGCTGGGCAGGACCGGGGTCGGCCAGCGCATCCACCAACCCAGCGAGCTCTGCATTCTCCCCCGGTAACGCCGCCGCCGCGCTGGCGCTCAAGTCGGTCTCCGCCGATGCCCGCGAGCCGCCGGCGGCCAGCTCTTTGGCGCGCCGCCACAGGGCCACCAGGTCCGCTGCACCGAGCTGCCACCGGGCACCGGTGAGTACTCGGACTGCGGCGCTACCGGCCAACGGATCGGCAAGCAGCCGCAGCACACTGAGGACGTCGCGGACCTCGGGAGTGTCCAATAGGCCTCCCACCCCCACGACCTCCACCGGAAGCCCCTCCGCGCGCAGCGCGTTTGCCACGCCAGCCATGTCGGCACGGCGGCGCACCAACACTGCAGCGGTGGGGATGGGCGCACCATTCGCTCGGGCGAGCTGGTAGGCGCGGGAGATGTGCCGCGCCATCCAGGCCAGCTCCTCGCCGACATCTGGCAGCAGGGCGGCCCGTACCTCGCCGACCGGCGCGTCGGGGCGGGGGCGCAGCTCAGCAACAGGCACGCCCTTCGCCCGAAGATCCGCGGAGATACCGTTGGCCAGGTGCAGCGCCTCGGCGGGGTTACGCCAGCTGGTGAGCAGCTCGCTGCGCGGCGCCGGACTTCCCGCGCGATCCGTCGGAAAGTCGGTGGCGAAACGCGGGAGGTTCGCCGCGGAGGCACCGCGCCAGCCGTAGATGGCTTGAACGGGGTCGCCGACCGCGGTCAACGCCAGGTTCGGATCCAGGCCTGCACCGAACAACGAGGTCAGCAGCACGCGCTGGGAGTGCCCCGTGTCCTGGTACTCGTCGAGCAGCACCGCACGGAAGCGGTCCCGTTCGGCGCGCCCCACCTCGGGATGTGCCCGCGCCAGCCGCGCGGCCAGCGACATCTGGCTGCCGAAGTCCAGGGCGGACTCGTTGCGCATCGTCTCCTCGAGGCGCTGCAGCAGCGGCAGCAGAATCAACCGTTGCGTCTGCGTCTCGAGCACCTTCAGTAACTCCTTGGTCGGTCCGCCGCGCTGCTTCGGCCCGGCAGGCAAGGTGTGCACCAGCTGCTCCAGCTCCGCGTAGGAGCTCAGCAGCGCCGACGGGTCGACCAGATGTTCGGCCAGCTGCCCCGCGAGCTGGCGCAGCCGGGCGGTGATCGTCGCCGGTCCCACCTCCGTGTCCAGATCCTGGCCCCACGTACTGACCACCCGGTGCGCCAGCTGCCACGAGGCCGTCTCACTTAACAGGGTCGCGGACGGTTCCACCGGCAGCCGCAACCCGTGCTCGGCCAACAGCCGTCCTGCATACGCGTGGTACGTGCTGACCTCCGGCTCGCCGGCCCCGATCAGCGCGGACAACTCCCCGCTGGGGTCCACCCGCAACACCAGCTCGGCTCCCGCGAGCCGGTGCAGCCGCAACCGGATGCGCGAGCTCAGCTGCTGGGCCGCCTTGCGGGTGAAGGTGAGCCCCAGCACCTGATCCGGCGCCACCTTCGCGTTGGCCACCAACCACACCACCCGCGCGGCCATCGTCTCCGTCTTGCCGGCCCCGGCCCCGGCCACCACCAGTGCCGGGGACAGGGGCGCGCCGATCACCGCCACCTGCTCGTCGGTCGGCGGCGGCAGACCCAAGGCTTCGGCCAGCTCTGCGGGGCTGAACTGCTGCTCGTTCACGTCCCGCCGACCTGCCTGCCGGAATCCTGGGCAGGGCAGGCGCCGCGCACGGGGCAATGGGTGCAACCCTCGTTGACCCTCGCGAGGAACTGCGGTCCGCTGGTCGCGGCCGCGGCACCCAGGATCTTCGAGCGCCAGAGTTCCATCTCCTTCTCGCTCAGTGGTGGTTGTTCTCGTTGGGTCGCTCCGGCGGTCCGGTTCGCTTTGGCCACGTAGACAAGGCGACCACCGCCGGGCGGCCCCGCGGCCTCGATCCCAGCCAACCCTCCGTGCGCGGTGGCGAGCTGATAGGTAGCCAGCTGCGCATGCTGCTGAGCCGCACTCGCGCTCACCGGGTTCTTGGACGTCTTCACGTCGACCACCACCAAGCGTCCGAGTGCGTCCCGCTCAAGCCGATCGATACGGCCGCTTACCTGCACGGCGAGGCTCTGTCCATCCCCGTCAGGCAGGACCCCTTGCAGCACAACATCGACCGGCAGCTCGACGGCGACCTCGGTGAGCTCGGCACGGGTCCGCTGCAACCACTGCCGGAAGTTCTCCAGCATGACGCGGTGCCGCTCCAGCTCGTGGCGCGAGTGCCACGGCGCGCCCGCGTCAACCCCCAGCCACGCCTGCTGCAGTGCGGCGTCGACGGCTTCGGGGCGCGCCCGCTCGGCGATCGCCTCGACCAGCGTGTGCACCATGGTGCCGGTCACCGCGGCCGTCGAAGAACCGTCCTGGCCGCCGTGGCGCTCCAACAGCCAGCGCAGCGGACAGGTTGCCAGGAGGTCCACCGCCGACGGCGATACCGAGACCGGACCGTCGCCGGGCTGCCACAGCTGCACCCGCGTGCTGGCCTCGGCAAGGCCGTACCACTGCTCGGGGTGGGCCCCTCGCACCCCTGCGGCGGCCAACCGGGCCAGTTGGGCCACGGCGAGCTCGCGGCGCTCGGGTTCAGCAACCTCGGCACACACCACCGCCCGTAGCTGCGCGACCAACTCACCGAGGGCCAAGGCGCGACCGGCCTGCGGCGCACCGGTTCCGGTTTGGCTCGCGCCGTCGCCCCGGTGCTCGGCGAGCTCGGCAACAAACCGGGACGGCAGCAGGTCGGTGTCGCCGGTGGCGCTGTCCACAGCTGTGACGAGCAAGGTCTCCGACGCGCGAGCGCAGGCGACCAGGAACAGCCTGCGTTCGGCGGCCAGCAGCGGGGCGGTACGCGAGAGCGTGTCCACCACCTCTGGGTCGGTCCCCGCGGAGACGATGTCCACCAACCGTTCGGTGCCCAACAGGCTGCCCCGAGTCCGCAGAGTCGGCCACAGGCCCTCCTGTACGCCGGCGACGGCCACCAACCGCCACTGCTGGCCGGAAGCGGAGTGAGCGGTGAGCACGGTGACCGCATCGGCGGACTCCGCGGTGTCTGCCCGGGCGTCGCCGAACCCGCTGGGCAGCTGCTGCTCGGTGAGGTACTCGACGAACCCACTCACCCCGCCCGCGGGAAGGCGGTCGACGTAGCGCGCCGCCGCATCGAACATGGCGAGCACCGCATCGAGATCGCGGTCGGCGTGTGTACCCGCCGCTCCACCGCGCCCGGCGGCCGCCACCCAACGAGGCTCAAGCCCGCTGGCCTGCCATACCGCCCACAGCACGTCCTCGACGCCTCGACCGTCGGCGACCACTGTCCGCGCGGCCGCAAGCACCTTCAGCACTCGGCGCAACGGCTCGGCCTCCGTAGCGGTGAGCGCGCCGAGCGAATCGGGCGCGGTCACGTCGAGCGGGGACAACAAAGCCGTGCGGATGAGCTCTGCCGATGCGCGGTCGCCCCCGCGGAGAAGCTCACCACGGCGCAGGCCGCGGCGTAGCCGGCGCAGGGCCACCGGGTCGGCGCGGCCCACCGCCGAGGTGAGCAGAGCCAGCGCCGCCTCCTCGTCGAAATTCGAGCTCGCACCGTCGGCCAATGCTCGCAGGGTAAGCAGAAATCCTTGCACCGCGTACTGTCTGGCGGGCGGAAGATCAGTGGAGGGCACCCGCAGCGGCACTCCGGCCGCGAGCAGCGCACGGCGCAGCGCGGGCAGTGAGCGCACGGTGGAGCGCACGATCACCGCCATCTCCGCGTAGGGCACACCGTCGAGCAGGTGCGCCCGGCGCATTACGTCAGCAACGAAAGTTGCCTCCTGCGCCTCGCTGCGCAGCAGGCGCAGCAGCACATCTCCGGCTGTGGCGTCGTCGGCCGGAGCGGGGCCCCGCTGCGGGGCAACGCCGGGTAAGCGCGAGCTGATCACCGCGACGGCGTCGGCCACCGCCCCCGCCAAGCGCCTGCTGGTGCTCAGCAACAGCGTGCGCTCACGGGGCACCTCGGCCAACAACCGTGAGTCAGCGCCACGAAACCCGAAGATTGCCTGGTCGGAGTCGCCGGCCACCACAACCTCACCGGTCCCGAGGGTACGTACCAGGGCCGCGCCGAGCGGGTCCAGATGCTGCGCGTCGTCCACCAGCAGGCAGCCGACACGGCCCCGTTCGGCGGTCAGCAACGCCGGGTCTGCGGCGAAGGCGTCCAACGCCCCGGCGATCAACCCGGCCGCATCGACGGCAGGGGCGCTGGCCTGGGGCGCCTCCATACCCACGGCGGCGCGCAACAACATCACCTGCTCATACCGCACGCCGAACCGTCCGGCGGCCACCCATTCCGGTCGACGATTCCGCCGACCGATCTGCACCAGCTCTTCGGGGCCGATCCCACGTTCGGTGGCCCGCAACAACAGGTCCCGCAGCTCACGCGCGAAGCCGGCCATCCCGAGGGCCGGCCGCAGCGTCGCCGGCCAGTGCGCAGCGCCGTCGGCGATCTCACCGCGCAGGAGCTCGCGGATCACCGCGTCCTGCTCCGCACCGGTGATCAACCGCGGCGGTGGGTTGTCGTGCGCCGCGGCCTGCAGACGCAGTACCGCGAATGCGTAGGAGTGCAGTGTGCGGACCAGCGGCTCGCGAATGGTGCCAGCACCGCCTCGGCCGGCGACCGTCAATCGCTCGGTGATCTCCCTCCGCACGGCACCGGCCGCTCGGCGAGACGCGCTGAGCACGAGCACCGACTCGGCGGCTACCCCGGGCATCGACAATCGATGCACCGCCAGGTCCACCAGCAACGACGTCTTGCCGGTGCCCGGACCGCCCAGCACGGCCACCGGATCCCATGCCCCTGGACGGCGCGGCGCGGTGCCGGCCAGCAACTCGGCCGCGGGGCCCGTCCACTGGCGGGGGGACAGCTCGACGACGGGGGCAGCGACCAACGTGCTCCGCTGTTGCTTCGCCGCCCTGACCACCTCGGCATCAGACCACGACGCGCCGACAGTTCTGTGCTCGGTGGGTGGCTGCCACACTTGCGTCATGGACGATGAGCAGGTCGAGCGGGTACGCACCCTGCTCGCTGCAGTGCCACCGGGTCGGGTGACCACCTATGGCGACCTGGCCGCAGCGGCCGGGCTTGGCTCGCCACGGATGGCCGGGCGCATCTTGGCCGAGGACTCGGCGGACCTTGCCTGGCACCGGGTGGTCAACGCCTCCGGCCGGGCCGCCCCACACAAGACGACCGAGCAGCTGCGGCGTCTCCGTGCCGAGGACGTGCCCATCCAGGACGACCGCGTCGACCTCGCGGCCGCCCGCTGGAGCTGGCCATCCCAGCTGCGCCAATCCACGGACCCAGCGATTCACACGATGGAGGGGGCCGCCCCTGACCGCGGAGAGGCGAGATTGCGGCGGTGCTGACGGTTTGGCATGCCCGAGTGCAGGACGCCGCCCTGGAGACCGCTGTTCCAGGGTGCTCCGCAACGCAGTTCCGGTCGCTCGGAGGACGTACTTCGCGAAAATGCCATTGGCGGCGGCCGCTCAGCCGCCGGTCACTGAGACGACTGCTTGGGCTTCCTGGGCGGGTGGGCGCTCGATCCGGTAAATGTAGTGGTCGCGTTGGTCGCAGGGATTGTCTGGCTCCAGATCGCCCGCTGCGATCCGCTGGAAGCCGGCGCGCTCAAGTGTTCGCCAGGATGCGTGGTTTCCGGCTGACACGGGGACGATGACGTCATCGGCTTGCGAGCAGCATGCCCAGCTTTCCGCGACCAACGTGGTGACCATCGCGGCACCAAGGCCTTGGCCACGCATCTGCGGCTCTCCGATGAGGTAGTCCACGCTCAGCGCACCCGGTGGCACCGGACACACTGGCGTGAGTTCCTCGACGTACTCCGGGTAAGCGTCGATCGAGTACCGCTGGATCAACCCGAACGGCTGATCATCGGCACAGGCAAGGAAGAGCTCTGTGGCATCGTCTCCGTCGACGCTGGGTCCGAAATCGCGCTCGACGGCTTCCGGCGAGCGCTCATGGTTCCACCACCGGGCCACCACCGGCTCAGCAAGCCACCGGGCGAGCGTTGGGAAATCTTTGCGCCGCAAGGACCGGAACGTGACCGGAGCGGCGGACATACCGGCAGGCTAGACCGCGTTACTCGTCGACGAGTAACTCGCGCAGGATGTCTGCGTGCCCGCAGTGCTGAGCGAGCTCGCGCAGCACGTGGAGGTAAACCCAGCGCAGCGGGAGCGGGCCGCGCCGGTTGCCCTGGACCATGTCGTCCAACTCCAGGGAGGCCGTCGCTCGTCGTGATGCCTCGCAGGCTTCGCGGTGTGCTCGCTGGACGGTCGCGATGGTGTCGTCCTCATCGAGGATGAACGACTCATCGGGCGTCGCGGGGATGCCAATCTCGGCGCGCGACCGGCCTGTGGCGGCTTCCTCGAACCAGACCTTCTCGACGAAGGTCGCGTGCTTCACCAGACCCAGCAAGGTGGTCCGGGAGGAAACCAACTGCCGGCGCACCTGCTCCTCGGTCAGCGCGTCCAAACAGCCATTGAGCGCAGCGCGGTGCTCGTCCAGGAAGACCTCGAACTGAGCCTGGGCTGGCTGATCAATGACGTCCTCGGCGAACGTCCCCGGTAGCAAAGTCACCCGCGAAGCATCCCATGACCGTCAGCGGGACGGCCCGCTCTGCGCCTGCTGCCCCGCTAGATCGATCGGCAGATGGGACGAGCTAGGCCGTCAACTCGATCTCGAAGTACGCGCCCTCGGGGTCGTGCTGGATACGTGCCGAGCCGCCCCAACTAGCGAAGTCGCCTGTCCCCGTGTGCGGGACGATGTGCCCGAACCATGTCGCAGGGTCCGACTCGAGGCCGCCATGCTGCACCGTGACTGCACCCTCGCGGCCGTCATCGGTGCGGCCGGTGATCCGCTCGGTTGCGGTGTAGGAGCGGCTGCCTTCTTCGGTCCCCGCCGACATGAAGAGGGTGGTGGCAGAGCCGACGATGCCAGCGGTGAAGGTCTTCTGGAAAACCAGCATCCCGACCCAGTCAGCATCCAGGCCATCCACGCGAGCCGGTTGCGCGCCGTCGACACGGAAGCGAGCGATAAAGAGCATTGGACTCCTCAAGGTTGTGCAGCGATATCGACATCTTTCCGCTTCACCTCAGGCATCGTTTGATGGGGCTATCCGCCTGCAATGCAGCTGAGTCGAAGAGGTCAGGCCCAGTTCTCTGCCTTCGTCAGGCAGAACGGGTGTCCGGCCGGGTCGAGCAGCTCCTGGCGCGACGTGACGGTCGCTGCCCCTACCGCCTTCCCGGTGGACACCGTTCAAGCGCTCGCCGAGCATGCTGGCTAGTCGCAGACGGCCCCGCCGGATGCGGATCCGACGAGCCGAGCGTATTTCGCCAGGACGCCGCGGTTGTGCCGGGCCGCCGGGTGCTGCCAGTGGTCGCGGCGGCGGTCCAGTTCCTGTTCGTCGACCCAGAGCTCGAGGGTGCCGTTGGGAATGTCGAGTCGGATGGTGTCACCGTCGCGGGTCAGGCCGATCGGGCCGCCGGCTGAGGCCTCCGGGGCGATGTGTCCCACGCACAGCCCGGTCGTGCCTCCAGAGAACCGGCCGTCGGTGAGCAGCAGGACATCTTTGCCCAGCCCGGCGCCTTTGATGGCGCCGGTGATCGCCAGCATCTCGCGCATGCCGGGTCCCCCTTGGGGGCCTTCGTAGCGGATGACGACGACGTCCCCTGCGGTGATGGCGCCTTCGGTGAGGGCGTCGAGGGCGGCTCTTTCGCCGTCAAAGACGCGTGCGGTACCGGTGAACACCTCCGTGCTGAATCCAGCTGTCTTCGCCACGGCACCCTCGGGGGGCCAGTGATCCGCGCAGCACCGTGACACCTCCCGTGCGGTGCAGGGGCGCGTCCATGGTGTGCAGCACGGTGCCATCGGGGGTGGGTGGTTCCAGGTCGAGGAGGTTCTCTTGCACGGTGCGGCCGGTGACGGTTAGGCAGTCGCCGTGCAACAGGTCGGCGTCAAGTAGGGCCTGCATCACCACGGGGATGCCGCCGATGCGGTCAACGTCTCGCATCACGTGTCGGCCGAAGGGTTTGACGTCGGCCAGGTGCGGGGTGCGAGCGCTGATCCGGGCGAAATCCTCCAACGTCAGCTCCACCTCGGCCTCATGCGCGATGGCGAGCAGGTGCAGGACCGCGTTGGTGGAGCCACCTAAGGCCATGAGGACCGCGATCGCGTTTTCGAAGGCGGGTCGGGTGAGCACCGCCCGGGCGGTGATGCCGGCGCGCAGCATCTCGACGATGGTCTGCCCGGACTGGCGGGCGAAGGTGCCGCGGCGGCGGTCGCTGGCGGGCGGAGCGGCGCTGCCCGGCAGTGACATGCCCAGGGCCTCGGCGACACTGGCCATGGTGTTCGCGGTGTACATCCCGGCGCAGCCGCCCTCGCCGGGGCAGTAGGACCGCTCGATCGCGTCGACATCGGTGCGGCTCATCCGCCCGCTGGTGCAGGCGCCGATGGCCTCGAAGGCATCGATGATCGTCACTTCGCGGTCGCTGCCGTCGCCCAACCGGGCCAGCCCGGGCAGGCTGGTGCCCGCGTAGAGGAACACCGAGGCGAGGTCGAGGCGTGCCGCGGCCATCAACATCCCCGGCAGGGACTTGTCGCACCCGGCGAGCAGAACGCTGCCATCCAAGCGCTCCGCCCGCATCACCGTCTCGACCGAGTCGGCGATGACCTCCCGCGAGACCAGCGAGAAATGCATGCCCTCGTGCCCCATCGAGATGCCGTCGCTGACACTGATGGTGCCGAATTCCAGCGGGTAACCCCCGGCTGCGTGCACCCCGTTCTTGACCGCCTGCGCGAGTCGGGACAACCCCAGATTGCACGGCGTGATTTCGTTCCAGGTCGAGGCCACCCCGATCTGAGGCTTCGCGAAGTCCTCGTCGCGCATGCCCACCGCCCGGAGCATGCCGCGTGCCGCCGCTGCCTCCAGCCCATCGGTGACGTCGCGGCTGCGTGGCTTGAGATCCACCGCGGGTCGCGGAATCGGGCCTTCACCTGCTATGGGTTCGGTGTCCTGGTCAGGCATGGCAGCTCGCTCCCACCGCACCAGCTATACGGACGGTTGTGCTCATCGCCACCTCGCGGTCCTCCTTCATCGAATGCCCGGCCCACTGGCCGCGCTCCATCACCCTGATCGGTCCCGGCAACCAACACCAGACGCCGTTACTACTAGTAGTGCGGGTGCTAGGCATGGGTGGGAGCGGCATGTGAGGATGGGCCATGAGTACAGACGCGAACCGTCGTCGAGAACTCGCCGATTTCCTCAGAGCGCGCCGTGAGCAGTTCACCCGCAGTGAGCTCGGGTTGCCAGCCCGGGGCCGTGGCCGCATCGCGGGCCTGCGCCGCGAAGAGGTGGCGTTCCTGGCTGGTGTGAGCGTCACCTGGTACACGTGGCTCGAGCAGGCACGCGAGATCCGGCCCTCCCGACAGGTGCTCGAGGCGATCGTGCGGACCTTGCGGCTCTCGGTCAGAGAACGGATCTATGTCCTGGAGCTCGCGGGATACTCCTCGGCGAGTATGGGCAGCGTGGCTGTTGTTCGAGACGCTCCCAGCCACGTCCACCGCCTCCTCGATGCCCTGGCCGACTATCCCGCCTACGCCATCGCCCCTGACTGGGGCATCTCCGGCTGGAACCACGCCTATGAGGCCCTGTACCCGAACGTCGCGGTGGTGCCGGCTGAGCACCGTAACCTGTTGTGGCTGGTGTTCACCGACCCCTACGTCCGCCAGCTCCTACCCAACTGGGAGACCGACAGCCGCCATTTTCTCGCCCAGTTCCGGGCCGAAGCCGGCCCCCGACTCGGCGACCCCGACTTCGCGCATCTCGTCAGCCGCCTGCTTGATGCGAGCGTGGCGTTCCGCGAGGGGTGGGAGAGTCACAGCATCGAGCCGTTCGCCTCACGTGAGCGGTGGTTTCACCATCCGCTCGTCGGTGATCTGCAGCTCGAACACCACCGGCTGGCACCCTCGGATCATCCGGATCTGCATGTCGTCATCTACACCCCCGTCGACACCGAGACCGCACCCAGACTTCGCCAGCTCATCCATAGCGGATAGGCAGGCAGCATCCGACCGACATGCGATGTTGGCACCATGACCCCTAGTACCGCCACTACTAGGAGCAGGAACGTCTTCCCAACCGATAGAGGGAGCGACCAGGGTGATGCTCGCTAGCGCAGGGTGCCCCGCCGGGCCCGCAGGAACAGTGATCGCCGCTCGCTCGGTACCAAGAATGTGGAGGTTCGCTATGACGCAGGGCCGTAACGAGATCAGCTCAGCAGAGGCCGGCTACGAAACGCAGCCAGCCGCGCCCGGGGCGACCATGGCGGATTCCGAGCTGGGCAGGAGCACCTACACCGCCGCGGCCAAGCGACTGCTGCCGCTGTTGGGGGTGTGTTACTTCCTGTCCTACCTCGACCGGACCAACGTGTCGGTGGCGGCGCTGACCATGAACAAGGCGCTCGGCATTTCGGCGACCGCGTTCGGCTTGGGCGCGGGGTTGTTCTTCATCGGCTACTTCATCGTCGAGGTGCCCAGCAACATGATCATGCACAAGGTGGGGGCGCGGCGCTGGATCGCTCGCATCATGATCAGCTGGGGTGTCGTCGCCGCCGGGCAGGCTCTCGTCCAAGGCGAGAGCAGCTTCTACCTCGCCCGCATTCTGCTCGGCGTCATGGAAGCCGGCTTCTTCCCCGGCGCCATCCTCTACCTGACCCTGTGGTTCCCCGCCGCCCAACGGGCCCGGGTGGTGGGACTGTTCATGCTGGCTGTGCCGCTGTCTACCGCTTTGGGCGCACCCCTGGGTGGGTTACTCCTCAAACTCAACGGGGTTGCGGGCCTCGCGGGCTGGCAGTGGCTGTTCATCGTCGAGGGTGTCCCCACCGTGCTGATCGGGTTTATGGTGCTGGCCTGGCTGACTGACCGACCGGAACAAGCCACCTGGCTCACACCCCAGCAGCGCAGCTGGCTGAGCACCACGCTGGCCGCCGAGGCGCGGGAGACCGCCAGCCGTTACGCCATCACCACCCGCCAGGCACTGGTCAACCCTCGGGTGCTGACGCTGTCACTGGTGTACTTCGCGCTCGTCTTCGGTCTCTATGGTCTCGGCTTCTGGATCCCGACCATCATCAAGAAGAGCCTGGCCATCCAGGACAACTTCGTCGTCACCCTGCTGTCCGCCGCGCCCTACGCCGTCGGCGTCGTTGCCATCATCTTCTGGGGCCGCCTCGTCGATCACAAAGGCCACCCGGCGCTGCTGACCGCCGTCCCCATGCTCATCGGCGGTCTCGCGCTCGCTCTCACCGCGTTCGGCACCTCGATGCCCTGGCTGGGCTACGCCGGGCTCTGCGTGTGTGCCGTGGGCATCATGGCCTCGTTCCCCGGATTCTGGACCCTGCCCAGTGTCTTCCTCTCCGGAGTGGCGGCTGCGGTGGGAATCGCCGTCATCAACGCGATCGGCAACCTCTCCGGCTTCGCCGGGCCCTATTGGGTCGGCTGGCTGACCGGCCTGTTCGGGGAAGCAAAATGGGGCCTGGTCTCCATCGGCGCCGTCATGGTCATCGGCGCGCTGGTCGTCCTGCGCCTCGGCAACGCACCGCCAGCCGATCACCGGGAAACCGGATCCGCAGCGCCAGTCACGAGGCAATCAACGACACCGCCCGGACCTCCACCGCCGCGCACCGTGCTCCCCACCGATACCAGCGGAAGTCCATACCCCGCCTGACCCGACAGGCCAGTTAGCGGACCACCTGCCGCTGCGAGAACAGGCAGGTGTCACCAAAAACGCAAGGGCGTGGCTTCAATCCGTCGGTTTGGTGACCGCCGCCGCGCTTGGAGCTGTTGAGCAGCAGGATCCAGCGGGTCCTTACGCCAGCGCCGCGCGATAACGCTGTAGCACCAGCTCCACCACCAGGGGGTGCACGCCCAGCGGGGCGGCCACCGCATCTGCCCCGGCGTCGGCCAGCTTGGTGTGGAACAGGCCGGGCGCCAACAAGTATGGCGCGATGCACACCCGCCGGGCCCCCTGCTCCCGGACGCGGGCGACCACCTCCTCCACCGACGGCTGCGCAGCCACCGCGTATCCGTGCCGCACAGGAGCGTCGAGCACCTCGGACAACAGCACCGCTGCCTCGGCCACATCGTCGCGCGCCCGCGGATCCGCAGACCCGACGGCCGCCAGCACCACCGCATCGCCGCGCTGCCACCCCGCCTCGGCCAGGCGCGCACGCTGCACCGCGGCCAAGACCGCGTCCGGACCCAACGCCGGCGTCACCCGCACGTCCTGACGACCGCTGTCGCGAATCTGACCGGGAACGTCGGCGCGCACGTGGTATCCCGCCGCCAGGAACGCAGGCACCAGCACGACGGGCGCCGCCACCTTCGCGAGCACCTCGGCGACGGTGGGTCCGAGGACGTCGACAAATGCCACGTGCACAGCCGCGCCCCGCACACGCAGGGCCGCGGCCAGCTCGTGCACCGTGGCGACCCCGCGCGGATCCCGCGTCCCATGGGCCACCAACACCAGCTCGGTTTCGTTCACGTGGCATCCACGACCAGGCGATATCCCCGCCTCGGCACGGTCTGCACCACGCGCGCAGCACCCAGTGCGGTCCGCAGACGCGCGACCGCGGCCTCGACGGCGTGGGTGTCCACACCGCCACCGGGCAACGCCGACAACAGCTCCGCCCTGGACAGCACGCGTCCGGGTTCGGCGGCCAGTGCGCGCAACAGCGCTATGCCCGCCGGTGCCACTGTCTTCAGCTCGTCGTCGATTACCACGGCATGTCCGCGCACGCTGAGCACCGACCCGGCGACGCGCCACTGCGGGGCCCTGGCCGGAAGCTCCTCCACCAGATAGCGGGCGAGCGCACCGAGGCGAGCGCGTGGTGGCTGCACAGTGGGTACACCGAGGCGCTCCAACGGGGCCGCCGTCACCGGGCCCACGCACGCGACCAGCACCCGTGCCCGCATGGCCTCCGCCAGTTCCGGCAGCCTGTCTGTGGCGTGCGCGCGACTCAGGATGCTCGCCACCGCGGGGGCGCTGGTGAAGGTGAGCGCATCGACCGTGCCGCCGATGCAGGCGGCGATCAGGCGGTCCATCGGCCCCGGGTCAGCGGGTGGTATCCAGCGGTACACCGGAACGGTCACCACCTCCGCGCCGCCCGCGCGCAGGGCTGCGCAGATGTCGTACTGCACCTCCCACTCGGTGCTCGTGCCGTGCAGCTGCACGGCGATGCGCGCACCCAAGACACCCTCTTTGAGTAGGTGTTCGGCTACCTCCACTGCGGACTCCCCCGCCGGAGACCACTCTTCGCGCAAGCCTGCGGCCCGGATGGCACCGGTAGTCTTGGGTCCCCGGGTCAGGACCCTGCTCCGTTGCAACGCCCGCAACAACGGGGTGCCCAGACCCCAACTCTCGGCGGCATCCATCCACCCGCGGAAACCGATTCCCGTCGTGGCCACCACGACATCAGGCGGTCGTTGCACCACCGCGCGGGTCGCGCGCAGCAGCTCTTCGTCGTCGGCCAGCGGAATGATCTGGATGGCCGGCGCGTGCACGATGGCGGCGCCCTTACGGCCCAGGAGCGCCGCGAAGTCGTCGGCCCGGCGCGCGGCGGTGACTCCCACGGTGAAGCCGGACAGCGGTTGCACGATCGTCCCCGCCTCCCGCGCCATTGTGGGGCTCAGGTCCACCGCGCCCGGACCGGCCCGATCTGCACCATCGCCTGTTGTGTCCCAGTGTCCACGATGCGCGCGTCGTACACGGTCACGCCCAGCCCGTCCCGGTCGAGGCACTGACCGGTGCGCAGGGAAAACACCTGCTTGAGCAGCGGCGACGCCACCGTGGGCTCGCCCAGCCGGTCGCCGACGATGCCACGCGACAGCACGGCCGCACCGTTGAACGGGTCGATGTTGCACAACGCGTGCACACTGCCGTCGGGCAGCAGGAACACCGCCGCCTGCCTGCCGTTGGGCATCAGCACGGCCACGCCGCGTCCAGGGATCAGCGTGCTGGCCGGGCAGGCATCGATCCAGTCCGGTCGAGTCTCCAGAAGGGTCATCGCACAGTCTCCAATGTGGTCGATGCAGCGGGCATTCCGAGCATTACGGGAGTGCTTGCCACCGGCTTCCCAGGCCGCCGTGTCCTCGGCGTCCCAGTCGGGGATGTAGTGCTTGCGCGGCTGCGTCATTCGTCGACCTCCATGGGTTGAGGAGGACGACGGTAGGGACGGGCTGTTGCGGGCAGGAGTCGCCGCGTTACGCAGGCGTCACGAGTCGCTCACCGCCGCGGCAGCGGCACTGTGAGGGCTCAGCGCAGGTAACGGGAGCTAGAGCAGATAGCGGAACAGCGGGCTGTCCGGCGGGATGAGCTGCACGTCCGGCGGGCAGTGCTGCATACGGCCGAGCAGGGCAGGGAGATCTTCGGGACGGCCGAGCTCGATGGCCACCAGCGCGGGCCCCTTCTCCCGGTTGTTGCGCTTGACGTACTCGAACAGGGTGATGTCGTCGTCCGGGCCGAGCACCTCGTCCAGAAAGCCCCGCAGCGCACCCGGCTCCTGCGGGAAGTCGACCAGGAAGTAGTGCTTGCGGCCCTCGTGCACCAGCGCGCGTTCCACCACCTCGCCGTAGCGACTGACGTCGTTGTTGCCGCCGGACAGCACGCACAGCACGTGGGCGCCGGGTTCGATGGTGATGGCGGTGCCGAGCGCGGCTGCAGCCAGCGCTCCGGCAGGCTCGGCGATGATGCCGTCGCTCTGATACATCGCCAACATCTCACAGCACACCTGCCCCTCAGGGACGCTGACCAGCTCGACACCGCCGTCGCGCACCAACGGGTAGGTGATGTCCCCCGCACGGCGCACTGCGGCACCGTCGACGAAGCTGTCGATCTCGGCCAGCGTGACCGGCTGGCCTGCCACCATGGCGGTTCCCATGCAGACTGCGCCCGCGGGTTCCACCCCGACGACGCGGACCTCTGGGTGCCGCTCGCCCAGCCAGGCGACGGTCCCCGCCAACAGCCCCCCGCCGCCCACGGGTACCACCACTACGTCGGGGGCCGAACCCAGCTGGCCTACCGCCTCCGCGACCACGGTGCCCTGACCGGCGATGGTGCGCGGGTGGTCGAACGCGGGCACGCGAATGGCACCGCTCGCGGCTTCGTCCTGCGCCGCCGCGGCGGCCGCGTCGTCATAGCTGTTGCCCAGCACCACCAGCTCCACCATGTCACCACCCAGGGCCGCGATGCGGTCGCGCTTCTGCCGCGGCGTGGTCCGCGGGACGTAGATTCGCCCGCACACCCCCACCGCCGAGCAGGCGTAGGCCAAGCCCTGCGCGTGGTTGCCGGCGCTGGCGCTGACCACCCCCGCGGCCCGCTCGTCCGCATCGAGCTGGACCACGAAGTTGTACGCGCCGCGCACCTTGTAGGAGCGGACGACCTGGAGGTCCTCCCGCTTGAGCCAGACGGTGCCGCCCACCTGGGCGGACAGCCGGGCATTGCGTTCCACCGGTGTCCGCGGTATCCGCCCGTCCAATCGAGTGGCGGCCGCTTCCACCATGGCGGCATCGACAGCGGCGTTCACAGTCGTTGGCGCACCAGATCTGCCGCGTACTGCAGGCCCTCGAACGCCTCCGGCGTGGACCGCGGGTGTAGTGCGTGCACGGCGAGGCGGAAGAGTAAGGCCCGCAACAACATCTGCGGCCACTCTGGCAGGTGCGCCCACCGGGTGAGCAGCCCGTCGTCGGCGCCACCCCACGCGAGTGCGTCGACCACGGCCACCCCCGACGCCCATGGCGCGGGACGCCAGTACGGGGTGAGCTCGGTGACCCCGGGAGCGGCCGAGCCCGCGAAGAGCACCGTGCCGAACAGGTCGCCGTGCACCAGCTGAGATGGGGACTGCACCGGCATGCGCGCCTGCGCCAGCTCCGCAAACAACGCGCCGCTGCTGGGGTCATCCAGCACGGTGAAGGCGCGGCCATGAGTGATCGTCGACGCCGGCTCCTCACCCCACGCCGCGGCGTCGGCCGCCGTCAGCACCCCCGACACCTCGTCGGAGGTGGGTTTGGCCAAAGCGGTGACCAAGAAGCGGGGCCGGCTCAGCTCGGCCATCGCCACGTGCAGGCGGGTGGACACCGCGACCACCTCGTCGTGGCGCGGCTCCGGCTCGCCGGTCAGGAACGTATCGGCCGCCCATCCGGAGACCACCCACCGACCATCGGTGGACCGCACCGGGCGAGCGACCCGCACACCATCCACCTTGAGGACCTCACGCACCCCGGCCGACCAGGTCGCTCGCGCATGGTCTTCGACGGGGCTGAGCACCACGTCACCGCAGCGCCAGCCCCTGCTCCACACCGATCCCAACGGTTCCGGCGACACAGTGCGCAGGCCGAAGGTGGCCAGCACGTGCATAGGTGGCTCGAATGCGGAGGGATCGGTCACCTGCGGCAGGTTACTAGTAGGTCGGCAGCGACGGGTCCACCTGCGCAGCCCAAGCCAACACACCGCCCTGCAGATGCGTGGCGTCGGCGAAGCCTGCCCGCTTCACGGCGGCCAATGCCTCGGCCGACCGCGCACCCGACTTGCAGTGCAACACGATCGGCCGGTCGTGCGGCAGCTCGGAAAGCGCAGCACCGGAAAGAATGCGGTCCTTGGGGATCAGGGTGGCCCCGGGGATCCGGACGATGTCCCACTCCACCGGCTCGCGCACGTCGATCAGCTGGAACTCCGTGCCGGAGTCGATCATGGCCTTGAGCTCAGGCGCGGTGATGGTGCTGTCCGCGGCGGCGTCGCGCGCATCGTCGGAGACCACTCCGCAGAACGCCTCGTAGTCGATGAGCTCGGTCACCTTGGTGGCGTCCGGGTCCTTACGCAGCTTGATCGTGCGATAGCTCATTTCCAGCGCGTCGTAAACCATCAGACGGCCCAGCAGAGTCTCGCCGATGCCCATGATGAGCTTGACCGCCTCGGTGCCCATGATCGAACCGATCGAGGCACAGAGGATACCGAGTACGCCGCCCTCGGCGCAGGACGGCACCATGCCCGGTGGCGGCGCCTCCGGGTACAGGTCGCGGTAGTTCAAGCCCAGTCCGTTCGGGGCGTCCTCCCAGAACACCGAGGCCTGGCCCTCGAAACGGTAAATGGAGCCCCAGATGTAGGGCTTGCCCGCCAACACGGCTGCATCGTTGACCAGGTAACGGGTGGCGAAGTTGTCCGTGCCGTCCAGGATCAGGTCGTAGTCGCGAAAGATGTCCAGCACGTTGTCCGACTCGAGACGGACCTGGTGCAGTACCACGTTGACAAAGGGGTTGATCTCCTCGATCGACTCCTTGGCGCTGACGGCTTTGGGCTTGTCGATGTCGGACTGTCCGTGGATCACCTGCCGTTGCAGGTTGGACTCGTCCACGACGTCGAAGTCCACGATGCCCAGCGTGCCGACACCTGCCGCCGCTAGGTAGAGCAGCGCGGGCGACCCCAGTCCGCCGGCGCCGATGACGAGCACCTTCGCGTTTTTGAGGCGCTTCTGTCCGTCCATCCCGACGTCGGGGATGATCAGGTGGCGGCTGTAGCGCGCGACCTCCTCTTTGCTCAGCTCAGCAGCTGGTTCGACCAGCGGGGGTAGCTGGGTAGCGCTCGCCATGAGGCCTCCTCGGGGGCAGAATGCGTTTCTCGCTCGATGTAACGTCGATGGCCGCTCCGCTATGCCCTGTGCGTGAAAGATGTTCACCGGTGGGCCTTTATCACGCACAGGGGCGTCAGCCCCTCGGAAAGGGCCAGGGGTTGAATCGGCACGTTGCGCCGTCGGCAGGCACCACGCCACCGGGGTCGAGCGAGGCGATGTCGTTGTTCGCCGTGCTCAGCGTCTGCTGCATCATCACCGGAGCCAAGCCGCCGTCGGACCCGCACGGCTGGTGCTGGGCGAAACCAATGCCGTGGCCGACCTCGTGGTTGACCGCGTACTGCCGGTACGAGCCGATGTCGCCCTGGAAGGCAATCGCCCCGCGCACCCAGCGGGCCACGTTGATCACCACCCGCCCGAGGCCACTGTTGTAGCAGGAAACCTCCAGCGGGATGGTGTAGCCGCAGGCATCGCGCACCGTCATCGACGAGGTTAGTGAGACCCGAAACGAGGGCTGCCCGGAGTCGACGCGGCGAAAAGCGAAGCGCGGGTCGTGCGTCCAGCTCTTGGGGTTGTCCAGCGTCTGGTCCACCAAGCGGGCGAAGGACTCGTCGCCACCGAAGGAGGCGGTGTCCAGGCCGTCCTGGACCTCGACGGTGTAGGTGGAGACCGGCTGGGTTCCGGCACCGGCCTGGGCAGTGGTGCCCGGGATCACGTGCCAGGACTGGGCGGAGGTCTGCGGGATCGGCCCACCGTCGGGCAGCACGCCCGAGGCGATCGAAGCGTTGAAGCGGCCGTCAGCCGCCGGGGGCGCACCGATGATCGTGGCGCCGGGCTTACCGGTCGTGAGCTTGCCCAGCGCCGGGTTGTCGTCAAGCTTGCCGGCCGCCACACCAGCGGGGGCCGCCGCTTGGGGGCGCGCGGAGTCCGAGGGCCGGGTGGCGCTGAAGACGGCGAGCACGGTGACCACCACGAGCACCGGGATGGCGTAGGCGCGCCAGCCGTAGGAGGCGACGAAACGCCCGACTGCGCTGCGCCGCCGGATGCCGACACGCGGTGGGCGCTGCGCGCTGCGTGGCCGGCCGCCACCAGCGTGGATCGGATCCCACGATGCGCGCAGCGGCTGCGCGCGGGGCGGTGGTACCCGTTCGCTGCGCCGTTCCGCCTCGGATTCCAGACGCCGAGGACGGTCGTCCATCGTCTGGTGATGCGCGCGCCGCCCACGCCATACGTCGTCTTCCGGCGGTCGGCTCACGGAGCCAGGGTGCCACAAGGGCGGCCAACGGCAGGCTCACGCACCCCGATGTCGCTCACCATTCTCCGGCCCGGACCTCCCCGAGCATCGCCTGCACCGCCCGACCGACCGCCAGCGGCTTCTCCATCTGGGAGACGTGTCCGGTGCCGTTGAACACGAGCAAGCGGCCGCGCTCGATGGTGGCGACCAGCCGCGGCGCCCGGTCCACGCTGACCAGTCGGTCCGCGGTCCCCCACACCACCAGGGTGGGGGCCCGCACCCCGGCGGCGATCCGCCACAGTGAGCGGCCCGGCAACGTCACCCAGGCCTGCAGAATCGCCCGGAAGGACTGGTCCAGCGCCAGCGCGGCCCACGACTGGCCGCTGCGCTCCCCCGCTTCGTGCACGGCGGCGGCGATCTTCTGCTCCGGCACCGCGTCCGGGTTCGCGAAACACAAGCGAATCATCTGCTCGGCCCGCTGCTCCGCGGGGGTGTTCGCCAGCTGCCGCCGCACCCGGCGCCCGATGATCGGCAGAAACGCCAGCGGCAGCCGGATGTCGGTGACCCGCCGCGGATCGGGGCGCAGGTCCGGCACCGCAGGCGACACTAAAGTCAGGGTCTCAACCAGGTCCGGCCTGCGCGCGGCGACCATCAGCGCGACCGCGCCGCCCATGGAGTTGCCGAACAGGTGCGCGCGCCCCACCTGCTCCAGGTAGGCGATGACCAGCCGGGCACAGGCCCCCAGCGAGTAGTCGCCGTCCGCGGGCGGGTCGGAGAGCCCGAAGCCGGGCAGGTCCAGCGCGTGACCCGGCATCAGCGGCGCGAGCACCCCGGCCAGATCGGTCCAGTTGGTGGCCGAACCGCCCAGCCCGTGCACGTAGATCGCCGGTGTCGCCCCCGCCGGACCCGGCGTCGTGCGAACGTGAAGGTCCTGCGCGCCCACGGTGACCTTCTCGCCGGGCCACGAGGCCCGCCAATCGTCAACCGCGCCGAGATCGGCGTCCATCGGGGTGGTCAGGGCAGCCGTCGTCGCCGGCGCTGTCTCAGGCATGCCTCCAGGATGCGGCATGAGGTGGGTCACTGCCGCAGCGCCCCACGACACGTGACGAGCTGGGTTCTACCCGCGAGTAACGTGACGGGCGCAGCAGACGGGTAGCAGCGAGCAGAGGAGGTGCGATGACCGACGTCACCGCGCGCCAGAGCAGTGAACTGGTTTCGAGCTCGCCGGTACCGCGGAGAAACGCGCGCCTACCGCGCACCGCCCGCCGCGCACAGCTGATGGCCGCCGCCCGCGATGTCTTCGTCTCCCGGGGCTACCACGCCACCGGGATGGAAGAGATCGCCGTCCGCGCAGGAGTCAGCAAGCCTGTTCTTTACCAACACTTTCCCGGCAAGCTCGACCTGTATCTGGATCTGTTGCACAGCTACGTCGACGACCTGGTCCGACTGGTCCGCGAAGCCATCAACTCCACCGCCGACAACAAGCAGCGCGTGCAGGCCGCCGTCGCCGCATACTTCGACTTCATCGACGCCGAGGGGCAGGGCTACCGGTTGGTGTTCGAGTCGGACCTGTTGGGGGAGCCATCGGTGCAGCAACGGGTGGACCGCGGGACCGAGCAATGCATCGATGCGGTGACCGAGGCGGTGATGGCCGACGCCGGCCTCGACCCGCACCGGGCTCGGCTGCTCGCCGCCGGCCTGGTGGGTGCCAGCCAGTTTGGTGCGCGCTACTGGTTGGACTCCAACCGCCCGGTGCCCAAAAGTGAGGCGGTCGCGATCATCAGCTCGCTCGCCTGGGGCGGTGTCGCGCACCTGCCCCTGCAGCCCGGACAGGAACGCGACACCCCCGATCTGGGTTAGTTCGTCCCGAAGCCGACGCGACGCCCGTCGGCGGGTCCGATCTCGACGTAGGAGATCCGCGCTGCGGGCATCACGTAACGGCGCCCCTTCTCATCGACCAGAGCGAGAACGCCGGTGCGCTCGCCCTCCAGGGCCGCGTTGACCAGCTCCTGGACCTCATCGGGTGACTGGCTGCTGGTCACCAAGAGCTCTCGGGGACTGTCTGCCACACCGATCTTGACCTCCACGGGAAACCTCCGGGACGAGTGCGATTACCTACTGCAGAAAGGCTAGTGCAGCGCGGCCACCGGCTCGGCCGATGCGCCTGTGCTGAGAGCGAACACGCAGGGGCTAGCCGAGACCGAGGGCCCGCATCCGTCGGGTGTGCTGGTTCTGCAGGCGACGGAACAGCGCCGCGATCCCGGCAAAGCCCGAGGAACCGGTGATGATCAGTTCGGCCAAGTCGTCGCGCCTGGCCACGATATGCTGCGCCTGGGTGACCGCCTCACCGAGCAGGCGCCGACCCCACAGCGTGAGACGCGCCTGCACCGCCGGATTCGCCGCACACGCCGCACTGACCTCTCGCTCGGCGAAGGCGGAATGACCAGTCTCCGCCAGCACGGCCCGTACGGTCGCCTCGGTCTCGGCGTCGAGTCCACCGGCAATCTCGCGGTAGAAGTCCGCGGCGAGTCCGTCGCCAACGTAGGCCGCCACCAACGACTCCAGCCACGACGCGGGGGCCGTGAACTCGTGATAGGCGTCGAGCGGAGCCATGAACGGCTCCATCGCCGTGTGCACCGACACCCCACGCGCATCGAGGAATGCCTCGATCAATTCAAAGTGGGCCATCTCCGCGGCGGCCATCGAGGCCAACGACACGCGGCCAGCCAGTGACGGTGCGGTCCGTGCGTCCTCGGCGAGTCGGCCGAATGCGGACAGCTCGCCGTAGGCCAGCACACCCATCAGGTCCACCACACCGGGGTGCACGGTGGCGGCAACCTCGGACTGTGCAGCTGTGCTCATGGCCTGCGAGCCTAGCCTCGCGCTTGCACGGTGGTGCTGGTGAGGGGCTGTGTCGGGCAGGAAGAAAGGTGCTCTGACCTGCGATAATTCGATCGGCGCGGCCCCAAACCCACTCGCCATTCGAGCAGCTCTCGGGCTGGGTCGAGGTGTCCTGCGTGTCGAGCGGTCCCTTCGATCATTGCAGGCCCACGCAGCGATGCTCGTCGACGGGGGTTGCCATACTTGATGAGTGACGACAATTCTGATCACTGGAGCCACCAGAGGCTTGGGTCGCGAGGCGACCCGCCATCTGGTCGAGCTGGGACACACCGTTTACGTCGGTGCCCGGGATGCTGATACCGGGAAGGCGATCGCGGACAAGCTTGGGGCGAGCGTTCTCGCGCTGGACGTCACCGACGACGCCTCGGTCTCCGCTGCTGCAGACCACCTCGGGTCGGAGCTCGACGCCCTCGACGTGTTGGTGAACAACGCCGGGATCGGCGGGGATCAGCGGCGGCCGGGCGAGGCGACGATCGAGACATGCACCGCGTCTTTGACACCAACGTGCTCGGCCCGACCCGGGTGCTGAAGGCGTTCACTCCGCTGCTCGAGGCCAGCGAAACACCGGTGGTCGTCGACGTCAGCAGCGCGGTGGGCTCCCTAGGCCGCAACTCCGACCCCGCGTCGCCGTGGGTCATGCTCGCCTACCCGATGTCCAAGGCGGCGCTGAACATGCTGACCCTTCAGTACGCCAAGGCCTATCCGCGCTGGCGGGTCAACTCGGTCGCGCCTGGACTCACTGCAACTGAGTTCACCCAGGGTCAAGGATGGTCAGTCGAGGAAGGCGCGGACATCATCGTGCGCATGGCGACGATCGGCCCCGACGGCCCGACGGGTACCTTCGTCGAGGCTGTCGGGGCGGTGCCCTGGTAAGTCCGACACCGCAGGTCGTTCCCATGTGTACTGATCCCAACGCGTCTTGCCGCAGTAGTGGATCCGCAAGCGGTTCGGGCGGCACCCCGGGGGGTCAGTGAAGCGTTAGCCCGCGCCAGCTACCGTCGACGACATGCCACGCGCTGTGCGTTTCGATCGTTACGGACCTGTGGACGTGCTCGAGGTGGTCGAGGTCGCGCGGCCGGGGCCGGGGCCGGGGCCGGATCAGGTCCTCGTCGAGGTCGCCGCGACGTCGATCAACCCGGGCGAGATAATGATCCGCGAGGGCGCGATGGCCGAGGTGGCACCGTCGAGTTTCCCGTCGGGCCAGGGCAGCGATCTTGCCGGGCGCGTCGTCGAGGTCGGCGATCAGGGGGGCGTCTGGAACATCGGCGACGAGGTCATCGGCTGGACCGACGAGCGGGCCGCGCAGGCCGAGTTCGTCACGGTGCCCGCCGACCAACTCACCCCGCGGCCACCGGCGGTGTCGTGGGAACAGGCAGGTTCGCTGTACGTCGCCGGGGGCACCGCCCACGGCATGACCGACGCCGTGGGCACCGACTCGGGCGAGACCGCCGTCGTGTTCGGAGCGACCGGCGGCGTCGGATCGATTCTGACCCAGCTTCTCGTCAACGACGGCGTGCGCGTGCTCGCCGTGGCTGGACCCGCGAACGACACGTGGGTGCGGTCGGTCGGCGCCGAGCCCGTGCACCATGGCGAGGGCCTCGGGCAGCGGCTGCGCGAAGCCGCGCCTGAGGGCATCGATGCTGCCTACGACGCCTTCGGCGGCGGGTACGTCGAACTCGTCACCGGGCTTGGCGTCGCTGCTGACCGGGTAGTCACGATCATCGACTTCGACGCCGCCGAGAGGTTCGGCGCCAAGACCGTGTTCGGTTACCAGGTCACCTCCGCCGACGTGCTCGCCGACCTCGCAAGACTGATCGAGTCCGGTAAGCTGACGATCCCGATCGCGGCGACCTTCCCGCTGGCGCAGGTGCGCGAGGCGTACACGCAGCTGGCCGAGCGGCACACGCGCGGCAAGGTCGTCCTCCTGGCCTCAGCCAGCTGAAACGCGCTGCCGCGTGCTCGCCGACGCGATGTGGACACAACGGCACGTGAGTCTTCCCTATTGAATCGTGTTGGGTTGGTGCCCGGGGTCCTCGCCGACGACCCCGGGCACCAAAGCAGATCCGATCAGGCGTGCACCACCGCAGCACCGTCAGGGCTCGCCGGGAGCTTGCCGCTGCGGACCAATGCCGCCGCGGTCAGTCCGCCGATCGCGAAGATTGCGGCGGCCCATGTGAACGCTGTGGTGTAGCTGTGCACGGCGGCCAGCTGGCCGACATACGCGGCGTTCGACGCCACTGCGGACGCGTGATCGGTGAGGTACGACGCGACGGCGCTCGAGGCGATCGTGCTCAGCAGGGCAGTACCGACTGAACCACCCACCTGCTGCATGGTGTTGACCGTGGCCGAGGCGACGCCAGCGTCTTCTGCTGAGACCCCGGAGATCGCACCCTGCATGGCCGGAGCCATGGACGATCCGATGCCGAGCCCTACGAGGATCAGGCCGGGCAGGATGTTGGCGGCATACGAGCTGGTCTCGGTGAGCTGGGTCAGATAGAGCATGCCGCCGGCAGCGACGAGCATGCCCGCGGTTATCAGCCAGCGCGGACCGAATCGCGGCAGCAGCATCGACGTCGACAACGTCGCGGTGAGCACCAGGGCACCGATCATCGGCAGGAACGCGAGTCCGGTGTTGATCGGGCTGAAACCCAGGTTCTGCTGCAGGTAGTAGGTGAGGAAAAGGAAGATCCCGAACATCCCGATACCGGCGATGAACACCACCAGGTACGAACCACCGCGGGTGCGGTCTAGGACGATGCGCAACGGGAGCAGAGCATGCGCGGTGTGTGACTGTAGGTAGAGGAAGGTCGCGCTCAAAACAACACCGACAACCAGCCAGCTGACGGTCGCCCAGTCACCCCCAGCCGTTGGTCTCGGCGTTGGAGAAGGCGTAGACGACCGAGAACAGCGCGGCCGAGACCGTGAAGACGCCGGGGATGTCCAGCCGGGGACGGTTGTCCGCCTTCTGCGACCCGATGAACAGCAGTGCACCGACCAGAACGATCGCGGCGATCGCCAGGTTCACATAGAGGCACCAGCGCCAGTTCACCCACTCGGTGAGCATCCCGCCGAGCAGCAGCCCGAGCGCACCGCCACCGCCGGCGATCGCGCCGAAGATGCCGAACGCCTTACCGCGTTCCTTGGGGTCGGTGAAGGTGGTGGTGAGCAGCGACAGCGTTGCGGGTGCGAGCAGTGCACCGAAGACGCCCTGGCCGGCACGAGCTATCACCAGCATCTCGAAGTTGACTGACGCACCGCCCACCGCGGACATCGCCGCGAAGCCGACCAGACCGACGATCAGCGTGGTGCGCCGACCAAAGATGTCGGATAGGCGACCTCCGAGTAGCAGCAGGCTGCCGAAGGCGAGGGCGTAGGCGGTGACGATCCACTGGCGATCGGCGTTGTCGAAACCGAGCGATGCCTGAGCGTGCGGCAGTGCGATGTTCACGATGGTGGTGTCGAGCACCACCATCAACTGTGCGAGTCCGAGGACCCCGAGGATGACCCAACGGAGCCGGTGATGACGGTCCGCTGCGCTCTCCGCGACGTCCTGCGGGTCACGTTGCTTGGTCACTATGGTCACGAGAATCTCCGAATATTTGAGAGGTTAGTCGGAGGAAAGACCTCCGGTTCCGGCAAGTTACGGCAGCATTAAGTGGAGGTTTTCTCTCCACTTAATAGGGTGTGAGTATGACCACTACCGAATCGAGGGGCATACGGCCGCTGCGAGCGGACGCGGAGCGCAATCGCCTCCGCATCATCGCTGCAGCTCGCGATTTGTTTGCCGAGCGCGGGTTGGAAGTCACGCTCGATGACGTCGCCGAGCACGCGGGCGTTGGAGTGGGCACGGTCTACCGCAGGTTCGACAATCGGGACCAGCTCGTCGAGGGCGTCTTCGTCGAGCACCTGCACGACGTGGCCGCACGCGTCGCCACCACGCTCGAGTCACCGGACACCTGGGACGGCGTCGTCACGCTGTTCACGTTCATCGGCGAATCGATGGCGGCCAACCGCGGCCTCGCCTCGGTGATGATGCGTATCGACCACACCGCGCCGGCGATCGAAACCGCCAAGCTCGCGATGACGTCGCTGATCGATGAGGTGCATCGGCGGGGGGTGGACGCCGGCGTGATCCGACCGGAGATCGAACGGACCGATTTCTTCGCCTTCTTCACGATGCTCTCCGGCATCGCTGACGTCACGCAATCGACCGCTCCGGGGACCTGGCGCCGCTACGTGGAACTGATGCTCGACAGCATCCGCGCTGACGGCCACCGGCAACCCCTGACCACACCCGCGCTGACCGACGAGCAGATCAGAGCCGCACAGACCGCACACCGCCACATACGCTGGGGCTGAATGCCACACATCGCCGCGAACCCAGCAAGCTAGTCCCCTTGGACGGAGCGGCGGGCGGTCAGTGATCAGTCGGTTCAGCGATCGCGTCTCGTACGGCGGCGTGCTGCCTGCTGGTACGGCAGTGCGCGACCATTGAGGAGCCGACCAACACCACGATGAGGACGCTCCCCGCGAGTGTGACCGTGCCAGCTCCGACGCCTTCGTCGTGGATGAGCCAGTCCGACAACGAGCCCGCTAGCGGCCTGGAGATCACGTAAGCCGACCAGAACAAAGGCACCACCGCACCCCGGAACCGTGTGAACAGAGAGCCGATCGCGAGAATTACTACAAAAAAGCCTATTGCCGCGGCGAGGGAGCCGACGTGCCACTCGAGAGTCACCAGATCAACGAGGGAGGTGCCCAGAGCGAAGATGAGAAGCACGGTTACCCAATAAGAGTCCTCGCGCCGACGCGTCGGAATGGTGTTGATCGACAGGGAGCGCTCAGCGCGGTACCAGAACCAGAAATTTACGGCCAGGACCAGCGCGTAGATCGGGGGTAACGCCCACGAAGGTATGCCGATGGCAAAATGCATCACGTCCGGCACAAGTGTCCCAAAGACACTCACTCCGATCACCGCGAGCCAATACACCGGAGGGACGTAAAAACGCACGGCGAACTCCAGCGCCAGCGCGAGTACGAACAGTCCCGCCTCAATCCCGAGAGCCCCACCGAGACCGAGGCCTGGCAGTCCATCACCCGTGCCGATCAGCCAGTCCGCGACCGCTTGACCCATGCCAGCTGCCAGGACCGTGAGCACCCAAAACAGCGGTGTGATCGGCGGCGACTTACCCACGCGCACCGGCGTGCCGGCCAGCGAAGGAGATGAGGCCCCACGTGGGGCCGGATGCGACCTGCTCATACCGCTGCTCCTATACGCCGGACTTCTAGTTCTCTGTGCGAACACAACGACCAGATCCTCGATCTGGACCTCCTCACCTCTCGACGCACCGACCTCACCGGTCACCCCCGTGTACCGGTCACCCGCGCCTACGGTCATGGTCGTCCGACGGTGGCCGCGACCTCCTTAAGTCTGTGAATCCAGGACTCGATCTGTTGTGTCGCCAGGGAGGCGGGCAGACCGGTCATCCGGATAGCCATCGGGGTCAGGTCCGCCTCCGGGCACACGGGTACGACGATCGATGCGAGGTCGTACCGTTCGCCTGGTAGGAGGTCGGGGCAGAAGATCGCGGCCAGCTCGGAGGTTGCCTGCCGCACCGCGCGCTCGTGGCGTGGCAGGCGGTCGGACAGCTCGAACGCGGACAGCGCCGCTTGCTGACGTTGGAGCAGCCCCGGCTCGGCGGCGAGGAGGGAGTAGCCGAACTCGCGTACCTTGTCGAGCTGGGCGCGGTAGAGATCGCGGCGACTCTGACCGTCGTCCGGGGCACGCTGCAACCACTCGTCGATCTCCGTCGTCGGCGAGTTCACCAAGAAGGCCGCTCCGAGTGGTGGAATGATCGGTTGCCGGTGGCCGAGGGGAAACGGTTCCGCGATTCGCCGCGAGCACCTGCACCGCGTCCCTCTGATCTTGACGAGGACGCCGCAGTTGACCCCGAGTTCCGCGCTGAGGTCCTCGACCTGGGATCGGATTGTCTCGGCCAGCTGAGCCGCTTGGATCAGGTCGGGATCTGGAGTCGCGATGAAGGATCCGGGCGAGAACCGCCCGTAGCCGCCCTGGAAGAACAGCAGCGGCAGTGTTGATCGCGCGACCGCAAGCTCGTGGACACGCCCCAGGACGATGTAGTGGTCGCCCGTTTCCCGGATGTCCTCGAACGTGCGCTCGATCCAGGACACGGCATCCTCGAGGATGGGTGAACCGAGCGGCCCGGGCCGCCACCGCACGCCGTCGAACTTGCCTGCTCCGCCGGTCGCGAACTGGCGGCAGAGCGACTCCTGATCAGATGCCAGGACGTTGACGCAGAACGCTTGGGCGGTCCGCAGGTACTCGAAGCTCCTCGAGTTGGTGGCAGGAAAGAATGCGATCAGCGGCGGATCTAGAGATACTGAGGAGAACGTTCCGACGACCATACCGGCCGGGTTACCATCGCCGGCAACGGCGGTGACCACTGCGACCCCGGTCGGGTAGTGGCCCAGCGTTTCGCGAAACAGTGCAAGGTCAATGGACGTGGTCATGCAGTCTCCATCTCATGCATTCGCTGCGACGAGCACTCTGGATTAAGCCTGAACGCGCGGGCTCAGCTTCGGCTTTCTGCAGGGACCGCGGGCCGCCAACGCAGGAAGCGACGCAGCGCCGCCCGGCGGGTGGTGGGAGTTCTGCGCCAGGCAGCGAGACCGACGGCGAGCAGGAGTGCGACGCCGTTCAACAGGTCGGGGATCCAGATGGGCAGACCGGCGAGTTGCAAGCCTTTGACACCGGTGGCCAGGACGTACGCGGCCACAACGGTTCCCCAGATGTTCATTCGCCCGCCCCGGAATTGGGTGGACCCCAAGAAGACGGCGGCGATCACCGGGAGGAGGTAACCGGGTCCGATGGTTGGGTCGCCTGTAGAAAGTTTGGAGGTCTCCAGGAGGCCGGCGAGGCCGCTGACCACCCCGCCCGTTACCAGCGTGAACAGGATGATCCTCGACGTCCGGATCCCGGCCAGGGACGCGGCTTCGGGGTTACCGCCGGTGGCGTAGATCCGCCGCCCTAATGCCGTGCGTTCCAACAGGTACCACAGCCCGATCGACACGGCCAGCATGATGTAGACGGGGTAGGTAATGCCGAACAGTTGGCCGGTGCCCAGGGTGGTGAAGCCGGCGGGCAGGTTCACGATCTGCTGGCTGCCCGAGACCCAGGCGATCACCGCGGTGAGCACGGAGCTGACCCCCAACGTGGCGATGAAGGCGGGAATCCGGGCTCGGGTAATCATCAGCCAGGAGAACACCCCCACGGCGGCGCCGGCCGCCAACGACATCACGATGGCCGCCGGGATCCCGAAATGCTGATTGGCCAACAACCAGGCAACCAAGATCGCACCCAACCCGACTTCGGCGCCCACCGCCAGGTCGATGGCCCCGGCTGCGATGGGGACCACCAACCCGACCGCGACGAGGCAGGTAATAGCCTGATCCGACAACACCGAGCGGAACGTGCCCGAGGTCAGGAACGTGTCCGGAACCCACAGGGCGAAGACCACGACCATGAAAACGAACAGATACACCGCGGCACTGTTTCGGAACGCGATCGCCCGCCGCAGCCGAGCCGACAACGGTTCCGCGGGCTGCGCCGGCACCGGGTGTGCGCCGGTAGCCTGCTCCGCGGCCAAGGCGGCACTCATCGTCGCTACCCGCGCATGCAGCTCGGCTCGGCGGGTCCGTCTGTGCGACCGCGCGGACGGGGTGTTCGCGGCCAGGACGCGGCGGATCGCTTCTCGGCGGGTGGTGGGGGCTCTGCGCCAGGCCGCCAACCCGACGGCCAGAAGCAGGGCCAGCCCGTTGAACAGGTCAGGAATCCAGATCGGCAGCCCGGCGAGTTGTAAGCCTTTGACTCCGGTGGCCAGGACGTAGGCGGCCACAACGGTGCCCCAGATATTGAAGCGGCCAGCGCGGAACTGGGTGGAACCCAAAAATACGGCGGCGATTACGGGAACCAGATAACCCGGCCCAATCGTAGGGTCACCGGTGGACAGTTTGGAGGTTTCCAACAACCCGGCCAACCCGCTGACCATCCCGCACGTCACCAACGTGAACAGGATGATCCGGGAGGTGCGGACCCCGGCCAGCGCCGCGGCCTCGGCGTTGCCGCCGATACCCCCAAAATTACCGCCGGTGGCATAGATACGCCGGCCCACCGGGGTACGTTCGAGCACGTACCACAGCAGCACGGACACGATGAGCATGATGTAGACGGGGTAGGTGATCCCGAACAACTGTCCGGTGCCCAGGGTGGTGAAGCCGGTGGGCAGGTTCACGATCTGTTGGCTGCCCGACACCCAGGCGATGACCGCGGTCAGCACGGACCCAACCCCGAGGGTGGCGATGAACGCCGGGATCCGGGCCCGGGTGATCATCAGCCAGGAGAACACTCCTATTGCGGCGCCGGCCACCAAGGACACGGCAATCGCCGCCGGGATCCCGAAGTGCTGGTTGGCCAGCAGCCAGGCGACGAGGATCGCACCGAGCCCGACTTCGGCTCCGACGGCCAGATCGAGGATCCCGGCGGCAATGGGGAACACCAACCCCACCGCGACCAGGCAGGTGATCGCTTGATCGGAGAGCACCGAGCGGAACGTGCCCGAGGTCAGGAAGGTGTCCGGAACCCACAGGGCGAACACCACGACCATGAACGCGAACAGATACAGGGCGGCGCTGTTGCGGAACGCCACCGCGCCTCGCACCCGGTGTGCCAACCCCCCCCAGGTGTGACCTGCCGGCACCGGTGTCGCCAACGAGGTCTCGCTCACTGGACTCGCCGACACCGCCGTGACGCTGCTGCCTCTGCCCTGCTCACTCATCGCCGCACCCCGCTCACCCGATGTCTCAACCGCGTTGCCCTGCGTGCTGGTGGTCTGCGCCTTTTCGCTCATCCGTCGATCTCCGCTCGGATCAGGCGGGCTTCGCTCAAGGATTCGCGGGGTACCTCGCTGACGACCCGGCCGGCGTTGAACACCAACACCCGGTCACACAGCTGGACTAGTTCTTTGGTGTCTGAGGAGCACAGCAACACCCCGGCGCCGTTGCGTCGCGCGGCCATGATCAGCTCGTAGATGGCTGCTTTTGCCCCCACATCGACCCCTTGGGTGGGATCGTCGAGCAGCAACACGCGGGGGCGGACCCGCAGCCATTTGGCGAGCACGACCTTTTGCTGGTTGCCGCCGCTGAACAACTTCAGGGGTTGCTCCGAATTCGGCGGGTTCAGGCCAACGGTATGCATCCAGTACCGGGTGTCCGCGCGTTCCGCCTTGTTGTCGAGGCGACCGAACCGCCGACGCAGCGGAGCCAGCAGGGGCAGGGTCAGGTTCTCCCGCACGTTGAGCTCCATCACCGCACCACCACGTCGGCGGTCAGCCGGGAGGAACGCCATCCCGGCGTCGATGGCCGCGACCGTGTCACCGAGAACTAGCTCCGCCCCAGCGACCTCGACGCGCCCCGCGGAGCGGTGCTGGGCCCCGAACAAGGTTGCCGCGAGCTGCTCACGACCCGAGCCCAGAATGCCCCCCACCCCCACAATTTCCCCCGCCCGCAGGCTCAACGACACATCCTTGAGCTCCGGCCCACACAGCCCGGTCACGCTGAGCACCGCCTCCGCCGCACTGTCCTGGGCTAGAACGGTCAACTCGGCGACAGCTCCCCCGACGATCAGCGCCACCAGCTGGTCGTGATCCAGCCCGGCCGTGGGCTCATCGGCCACGACCAGCCCATCGCGTAACACCACGACCCGATCAGCCAACGCCAAGACCTCATCGAGACGGTGGGAAATGAACACCACCCCCGCCCCGGCGGAGGCGATCCGCCGGATCGCTTCGAACAGCACCTGCACCTCGTCGCCGTGCAGTGCGGTCGTCGGCTCATCCAGCACCAGCACGTTGTCCGGCCGGGTCCACCCATCCAAGGCCCGGGCGATCGCCACGATCGCCCGCTGCGCCGGCGACAACGTCCCCACGGGGACACCCACGTCGAAGTCCACCCCGAACTGGGCGATCAGCTCTCGGGCATGCCGGCGTTCGGCGGCCCCCCGCACCGGGGCCAGCGACCACCCCGGCGCACGCTGGCCCAACCCCAGGTTCTCGACCGTGGACAGCAAGTCGACCAGCCCGAGGTCCTGATGAATGAAATGCAGCTCCGCACGGGCCGCCGAACCCTGCAGGACATGGCCATCGGCGTCGCGTACCTCTACGACACCACCCGGATCGGCCTGATGCACCCCCGCCAGAACCTTCACCAACGTCGACTTGCCCGACCCGTTGTGCCCCAGCACGGCAACGACCTCACCTGGATGCACCTCCAGCGACACGTCGTCTAAGAACGCCCGGCAATTGATGGTTACTTGAGTCTTCGGGTGGTGGGTCGGGTTGGCCAGCGGTAGTGGGTGCGGCCTTCGTTGATGAGGCGGCGCAGGACGGTGAGGGCGGCGGCGAGGTAGAGGTACAGCTCGGCGACGACGCGGCGTTTCTCGGTGCAGCGGCGGATCTTGCCGTAGCCGTTCATCCAGGAGTGGGTGCGTTCCACGACCCAGCGTTTGCCGGCTTGGATGGGGGCGGGGATGCCTTTGCGGGCGATCTCGTGGACGTAGCCGAGTTCGTCGAGCAGGTCCCGGGTCGGGGGGGAGTCGTAGCCGCGGTCCAGGTGCACACACGGTTGGTCGGGCAGTGGTCCGATCATGTCCGGGATCTGGCGCATGGTGGGTTCGAACAGGGGTGAGTCGTGCCGGTTGGCGCCGGCGGCGACCAGGGCGAGGGGGATGCCGCGCCCGTCGGTGACCACCGAGCGTTTGGTGCCTTGCTTGCCGCGATCGACCGGGGACCGCCCCGAAAGTTCGCCTCCGCAGGGCGATTTGGTGATCGACCCATCCAATGAGAGGTCGTCGAGGTCGAGGCCGATCATCTGGTCGTAGGCGGCGAGCGCGGCTTTGAGCAGTTCCACACCCACGTCGCGCTCGGCCCAGTCGGCCAGTCGGCGGCGGATCGTGCGATCCGAACACCCTGGGGTGGCGATGCGCTCGTAGCCGCTGCCGTGGACCAGGGCGGCGAGCACGTGGTCGAACACGACCCGATCAGGGATCCGGCGCCGGTGACATCCCCACGGATGATCCGCGACGAATTCGGGGCGATCGTCCTCATTTAACAGCGTGGAGAACTGGACCCACAGGGGTTCGGTCAGGGATGCTGGCAGCAGGGGCACGGACCCTCCCGGTGATCAGTAGGACTTCAGCAATCCCATGATCAAGCCGGGGTCCGTGCCCCAACCCGCAACGACACACCTGCAACATCCGCCCCGCCAGTCACATCAATTGCCGGGCGTTCTAAGGCTTTCAGACCCGGGAATGTTTTCGACAATCCCCCGACCCGAAGCAGCGGCGGCGTAGCCGCCGCCACTACGGCGCCGTGTGCCACAGCTTGGCGAACCGCTGGCCGAAGTCGGGGAACGCCGACCAGCCCTTGGTCGGGTCGAAGGTGATGTCCTTCTGCTCCAGGAACTGCTCAGGCACGTTACCGGCCTGCTCACCCTGAGTCGGCTGGACGCCCTCGATCAGACGCGCGGCCGCGTCGACGGCCGTAAAGGTCGACACGGGGAAGTCGATGTTCAGCGCGGCCGTCAGCGCGCCGTCCTTGATGTCCTGCAGGTTGCCGGCAGTGGGCCCGAAGCCCACGGTCGTCACTGACAGGCCGGCAGCTTTCAGTGCTGCCGGCAGGCCGGTGGCCGCCGAAAGGCTCACGAACACGGCCGCGTTCGTGTTCGGGTGCGCCTGCAGATCGGTCACGACGGTGCGCGGCGCCGTCGTTCCGATGGTGGAAACGTCGATGGGGACTACGCGCACCTTGCACGACGGACAATTGGCCTTCATTTCAGCCTCGAAGGCGCTCTGCAACGGGGCAGAGATGTCGAGGGTGGGCAGGCTGTAGAGCACCGCGTCCACATTGCCGCCCTTGTTCGCAATCACCCAGTCCGCCAAAAGTTTTCCGTTCTGGTGGCTCAGATCCGCACCAAGGTAGTTGAACGTGATTCCGTACGGCTTCACGTCCTTGTTGATCTGGAGTGAGACCAATTTGACGCCGGCATCAGACAGCGCCTTGAGACCACCGCCGAACAGGGCAGGGTCGATCGCGCCGAGGAGGACGGCGTCGGGCTTCAGCCCGAGCGCGCTCGACGCGGCGGCCTGCGCTGTCTGTGCCGTCGCACCGGCGTTGACCACGGTCAGTTTGCCGCCGATCGCCTGGACCGCCCCCTGCAACAACTTGCCCACCTGGGCGCAGATGGGTGTCGAACACTGCAGATAGGCGAACGTCGTGCCCGCCGGGAGTTTCTGCGGCAGCGGGTCGGTCACCGGAAAGTCCGTCGGTTGGCTCTTGTAGGGGGCGATCGCTGCGTTGGCCGCGGCGACATTCGCGGCCTGCGCCGACCCCGAGCCTGCAGAGGAGCCTGAGCCCGACGAGGAACTGCAGGACGCGATCGACACGACCGCCAGCGCCGACACGCAGGCCGCGGCCGTCCGCCACGCCGCAGGGTGGCGACCGCGCCCTCCCGCACTCCGGGCCCCCGTCTGAGGACGGGTCGTCGGACCCGCGCCACTCAGTTCCGCAGATCTTCCTCGGGCGGCGCTACCGCGCCATAGGTTACCGATCATTGCGAGCATGCTCTACTCCCTGTTGTTGTGTGTGCTAACGCGTCAATTCACTGACGCGCTGAACCCTGGAACTCGTGGAATTCCCGCCGCACGAACTGCTCGAATGTCGTCGGTGGTCGGCCGAGCAACCACGTGAGTACGTTGGGGTTTCCGATGAAGTCATGACTGCTGTACCGGGAGCTGATGGAACGCAACAGCTCGGTCTGGTAAGGGAACTGGACGAGACTTTCGACCCCGAGGGTCGCCTTGAGAAAGGCGGCCGGATCTATCTGCGCGGCATGCACCGCGCGACCCGTCACCCCGGATATGACTCCCGCGAGATCGTGCGCCGTGTAACGGCCCGGCGCGACGAGCTCGTAGGTGGCACCCGCGTGTGGGCGGGGGTCGGACAGGACGGCCGCCGCTACCTCCGTGACGTCGTCCACATCGACCATGGACTGGTAGCGCTCGAGGGACCAGGAGAGACGGAAGACCCCCTTCTCGAAAGCAGGCACGAGTCGGTGGCGCAACATGTAGTTGGCGGGCTGGAGAATTGTGAACTCCAGCCTCGATGACACCAGATACTCCTCGATGTCACGCTTGCTCTGGTGTTGAACCAGATCGGTGATGATCGCGTGGAGCACCGAGCTGAAGACGAAGTGGCTCACACCTGCGTTCCGTGCGGCGTCGATCGCGGCGAAACCCATCTGCGTTTCTTCGGGATGAAGTGCTGGCCCCACGTAGTACACCTTTTCCACGCCGCGCATGGCGCGGGCCAGCACAGTCGGATCGGTGATGTCTCCGACCACGACGTCAGTCACACCAGCAGCGTTAAGAGTTCGCGCTGACTCGTCGGAGCGAACGCAGGCGCGAAGCTCACCTCCAGTTGCCAACAGCTTGGGGATCAACAACTTGCCCTGGTTACCGTTCGCGGCGGTTACGAGTATCACTGTCCAATTTCTTCCACAACTCCTGTGCCGCCTCGGCCCACACAACGTCGGCTCGCGTGCAGCGCGACCACCTCGCCGCGAGCGCCTTCCAGAACCCGGAGCCCGGAGCCCGCCACCGCTGCGTTCAGCAATGAGCGAATATTGCGTCTCGTCGTCTCGTCGTCTCGTCGTCTCGTCGTCTCGTCGTGTCGAGGCTCTACGTTGACGCGCTCATCGAATCGGGCGTAGCCCGAGAATCAGTGACGTTGGGGCGCGGGGCCGGCGCGAAGCGGTCCAAGGTGGTGATCCCCGCAACCTTGTGCGGCTCGCTGCCGGCCATCAGCCGGCCGTAGTTCTCGGAGAGGGCCTCGAGGTTGAGCGCGCCGTGCAACGTGATGACGCGCGCGTCGCGCCAGGCCCGCTGGATGGGTTCGGTCTCCATGATTGCGGTCGATCCGGAGTTCCTCTGGAGGAGCTCGATCGCCTCCGCGCACCATCGGGCCGCGTAGGCCGTCTCGAGGAGAACTCGGGCGCTGAACTGCTGCAGGTAGTCCGGGCCGGCCGGGGTGCCGGCCGCAGCGAGCGCGCCCAGTCGGTCCGTCTCCTCGGCGTTGGCGCGGGTCATCAACGTTGCCGCCTGGATCTTGGAGTGCACCTCAGCGAGCATCAGATGCGTAAGCGGTGCCTCGAGCTGGTTCTTGTAGGTGGTGCCGCGGATGGGTCGGCCGGCGGATCGCTCGAGGAACCGCTCCAGCGCACCCTGAGCGAGGCCGATCGACATCCCGGCCATCGTGGTGAACGCCCAGCCGAGGTTGGGCACCTTCCACAGCGACCCCGCCAGGCCGCTGTCCAGGGCCCCCCCGGCGATGTCGCGGAAGTCGACGCCGCGGTAGTCGGGAACAAAGAGCTCCTCGCCCGCGAGGGTGACCGAGACACTGCCGGTGCCTCGCATGCCGGCGACATGCCAGTCGTCGAGAAACCGGAGCTCGTCGCGGGGCACCTGGGCGGCGACGAGGTAGGGCCCGTCGCCGTCGTCGGCAATGCACCCCAGGTTGGTGAAGGGCGCCCACAGCGAGCCGGTGGCGAAGGTCCAGGGTCCACCCGAGAGCACCCAGCCGCCCTCGACCCGCCTGGCACGCCCGCGGGAGGCCGGGAAGTGGCTCGAGCCGGCGACTCGAGGCCCGACCCAGTCCGGACCGTAGACCTCCTCGATGACGCGAGGGCCGCAGCCGGCGGGGATCCAGTTCGTCGAGGCGCCCCCCCACACGATCCAGCCGCACGAGCCGTCCCACTTCGAGGCCTCGACGACGATGTCGAGCTGTTGGCGGACGGTTAGCTCGTCACCGCCGTGCTCGGCGGGACTGGCGATGTCGAAGGCGCCCGTCGCGGCCAGGTCGGCGATGGTCTCGTCGGATTGACGGCCCGCGCGCTCCGCGGCGAGCCCACGCTCGCGCAGGGTCGGCCCGAGGGCGCGGATGTTGTCCCGTACCGCCGCGGCGCGGTCGGCGCTGGTACGCGTCGTTGTCATCGTCATCGTCATCTCCAGTGTTGGTTCATGCGAGTCGTTGGTGGTGGACGTGGCGCCTGTGGTGCGTTGTTGCCCGGTTGGTCAGGCTGGCGACACGATCGGTAGCTGCACGTAGCTGGGGCGGTCGGGTCCGGTGTAGACGGTGTTGCGGGCACCGTCGTGGTAGCTCGGGTCGTAGGCGCGGACCGGGATGCCTGCGGGGGTGTAGGGCTGGATGTCGATGCGCAGCCGGGAGCCCGCCCGGACGAGCGCGGTGCTGGGGTAGAGCCCCACCTCGATCGGCACGACCTCGTCGGGCTGCAGCGGCCGGTGGTCGGCCTCGGCGTGGGTGTGCACCGGCCAGTAGTCGGTGGACCGGGCTTCGTCCAGTGCCCGCCGGGACACCTTGAGCTGGCCGTGCCCGACCGGGTGGATGTGGGCCGGGTCGATGGGCAGCACCACCGACTCGTAGCGGACCTCTCGGTCGTGCTCGTCAACGACCCGCAGGGACACGAACACGTCCATGTCGGTGCTGGTCGAGGACACCCAGAGGCCGACCTTCATGTAGCCGGCCAACGTCAGGTCCTCGCCCAGGGGCTCGCTGACGAAGGAGACCCCCGTCGACCAGCGCGGGGTCCCGCCGACGTACCCGGTCGGGGCCGGGATGGGCTTGCCGAGGTCGAGGGAGGCGTCGTAGGCCGCGCGCTGCTCGTCTCCGGGCAGGTCCTCGACGATGCGGAGGAGATCACTGCGGTGGGCGTCACCGGTCCAGTCCGAGGGGCTGGCGTCGAGGTACCAGCGCCGGTAGGTGGTGCGCGCGATGGGCCACTCCTGCTCGTGCAGCACCTGGTGAGTGCCGTTGCCCGTGCGGACCTGGACCCGGACGGGCGGGGCGTCCATGACGCCGTTGTCCTCGCCCTTGAGCCAGTGGTCGAAGAACTGCTGGTGCTCGGCGATGGACGACTGCTGGTAGCTGCCGGGGAACCAGGCGTCCACGAAGTCGAAGCGCCTGGCCGAGGCCCCGGTGGAGTGGATGTAGGTCTCGCTGCTGCCCAGCTGGTGGATGGTGACACCGGTCTGCGGGCCGACAATCCAGACGGGGGCGGCGGCCTTCGCCAGCTCCGGTCGCATGAAGATCGACCCCTTCGGGCCGTAGGCCTCAGGGTCGTTGAAGGGGGTGTCGCGCAGCCGCGCCATCCAGCTGGTCTCGCGTAGTTCCCCGACGAAGTTGCGCCCGGCCATGGCCTTTCGCCACCACAACCAGAAGCCCTGGCCGAACAGGCCGCCACCGTAGGTCGCCTCGTTGTAGAGGTCGGCGTCGGTGGCGATGGCGACCATGGCCTTGAGGTGGGGTGGTTGGAGGCTGGCGACCATGTGTTGGGTCATGGCCAGGTAGGACATGCCCCACAGGCCGACGTTGCCGTTGGACCAGGGTTGGGTGCCGGCCCACTCGATCGCGTCGTAGTAGTCCTCGGACTGCTGCACGCTGAACGGCGCCTGCTGGCCGGGGCTGCGACCGACCCCGCGGCTGTCGACCCGGATGCAGACGTAACCTTCCGGCACCCAGGCCGCGGAGTCGACGCTCTCGTGGTTCTCATACTGCAGCCCGTCGGGGTTGCCGGAGAAGAAGCGGTCCTCGAGGACCTCCTTCTCCTGGGCCTGGACCTCATCGCCGATGCAGTCATGGTTGAAGGCCTTGCCGTAGAAGCCCTTGTTCAGGATGACCGGGTAGTGGCCCTCGGCGGCCGGTCGGAAGACATCGCCGTAGACGAATGACCCGTCGCGCAGGGGGATCTGGACGTCGGTGGTCTTGATAATGCCGCGGATGTTGCGCCGGACCTCGTTGCGGGCGGACTCGGGCGACCGCAGCGTCCGGGGTGTCTTGGCGGTGAACACCCCAGGGGTGGCGTTCAGGGTCTCCAGCAACGAGGTTACCCAGGCCTCACCGGTGAAGGCCGCCTCGGTCTGCTCGAAGGTGACCGCCAGAGGCGAGACGAGGTCGTGCACCGCTGCCGCGATCGTTACACCGGCCTCGACGTCGCCGTCCTGGTCCAGGGTCTGGACCAGGCGGGCGAGGTTGGTCAGGGCCGGGTCGTGGAGCCTGTCGATCCGGCCGTCCACCCGGTGGACCAGCTGCGCCAGGTTCACCACATCGGCACCGGGCACCGACCCCAGCACGAGGCCGCCGAGCAGGAAGGAGACGACCTCACCGTCTATGAACTCGCACTCGCCGCGCTCGTCGGTGACGCCGCTGCGGGTCGGTGTCTGGTACTTCAGGCCGGCGGTGGGGCCGGCGAAGACACCGGTGCGGACGTCGATCGTCGTGTGATCGCCGTTGACCATGGATTCCACCACTTCGTCGATGGGTGTGGCCGACTGGGCTGGGGGGCAGTCAGGCGCGGGGTGGGCCCGGGTGTGCGGTGGAGCGCGGCCGTGGTGGGCCGGCTCCACCGCACACCCGGGGCGGGTACGGCTACGGGCCCCGGACGGCGTTGAGGTAGGCGACCTTGCCGGCGTCGGCGTGCTCCTGCAGGACGTTGAGCTGCATGTCGGGGCGGTGCTCGGCGTTGGGCTCGGGCACGAACGGGTTGCCTGTCCAGCCCATCAGTCGGCACACCCGACGCTGGATGCGCCACCCGGCGTCGGTCCGGACGAGCTCGTCGTCGTACCAACCGGTGCCGGTCCACGTCGGGCCGCCCTCGGCCGACTCTCGGATGAGCAGCCAGTTGCCGTAGCTGAACGCGTTGGCCTTGTCGCCGTCAACGTGGACGAGCTGGCCCATCATCGTGTGTTGGTGGCTGTCGAGGGTCGCGTGGAACTCGGCGAAGGAACGCTTGAAGTTCTCCAGCCCCACCCAGGCATTCCCAGCGGCACCGAACTCCGCCACCACGTCCTCGGCGAAGATCAGGTCGAACAGGTCCCAGGCATGGGCGTCCAGGGCGAAGCCGTAGAGGTTGAGAAGTTCAATGACAGCTGCCTTGTCGGCGTCGTCAGCCACGATACTGCTCCGTTCCTAGAACCTGGTGACATTTCTCTAAGGGACCAGTGCCATGTTGCGTGGCCCGCGGCGGTGTGTCAAGGGCCACTCGACGCACGCGCCGGGGCAGGGGTCCGCCCAAGGGTCCGACGCGTACGATCTGTACGAATCGTCGTCGGACGGCCGCGGCCGTCGTGGAGCGCCGGGCACCTGCCGCCCCTGAACGGTGCGGGTCGACGCGCCCGTGGCCACCTCGGGGTACGGCGGTCGCGGTCGACGTCTGGCACGCTGATCGCGTGGATGCTCCCGGCCTCGGGAGGCAGGAGGCAGGAGGGGCCCACGTGACGGACACACCCGGACCGCGCGTCTCGCTCAACGAAGCCGCCTACCGCCGGCTGCGTGGGGACATCATCGCCTGTCGCCTCGGCCCGGGTCAGCGCCTGACGGAAAAGCAGCTGGCGGCCGACCTCGGGTTCAGCATCGCCCCGCTGCGTGATGCCCTCACCCGGCTTGACCACGAAGGCCTGATTCGGACGCTGCCTCGCAAGGGCTACCAGGTCACCCCACTGACCCCGAAGTCGATCGACGACCTTTTCACCGTCTGGCAGATCGTGGGACCCGAGCTCATCCGGCTCGGCATCCGGCACGCGACCGGGGAGCAGATCGCTGCCGCGGAGGCGACCTTCGCGGAGCTGGACCACCACGCCGGCGAGGACGGTGTCCAGTCGGTCGTCCGCGACATCGAGGTCGTGAACGGCACCTTCGCCATCCTGGCCGAGGCAACCGGCAACGCCTACTTGGTAAATCTATACCAGCGGCTCATGGGCGACATGGGCCGCATACGGGTCCTGCTCCTGACCTCAGACCCGGTGTCCACCACCCCCGCTCCGGCCGAGCACTGGGTCCGCCGCATCCTGGCAGAGAACGACCCAGACGAAGCCGCCGCGCATGCCAGGCGCTACATCGAGGACGTGCACCGGCGCGTGCTGGCGGCCGTCGCCCGCTGGCCGTCGGTCATGAGCAGCGAAATCGTCGTCGCTAATCCCTGACCCACTCCCGTCATGCACCCGGGGCCAGGTGACCCCCTGTCACCGACGGGCACTCGGCACCTGGTTGACGGTAATTGACATGTCACACATCACGTGCGACATTTCATGATCCGCCGTCGACTTTCCGGGAGATCCTTGTGACCGCATCGCTGATGACTTCGCCAACCGCCCCATTGGGTTCGGCCCAGCCGTGAGCACCGGCGTGGCCACACCTGGGGCCAGCACGGTTCCAGGCGGGGTTCGAGTGGACTTCCCGGGCGGCGAACCCTCCATCCGCACCGTTGTCCTGGCGTCCAGGGCGGGCGGCCAGACCCTGCTGGCCGCGGCGGTCGGACCGGTCGACGTCGTGCTGGACGGGGTGTACGGCTTGCCCCTGGAGGCCGCCTTGCAGGTCTGTGCCCCACGCGCGCGGCTGGCGCTGACCTGGCTGTGGGCCGCTCTTGCCGCCGACGACCTGCAGGTGGAGACCCGCACGTTCTCGTTGGAGGAGCTCCCGAGGGCGCGGCAGACGCAGGCGGCCTCACCCCACGCCAAGTGCGTCGCTCTGCCGAACGAGCACCTGACCGCGCGTCCCACCACGAGCCGAGCATGACCGCGGCCTCACCGGTGCCGGAGCGCGCACCGCGCAGCGACGTCGACTGCCTGGTCGTCGGTGGGGGCCCGGTCGGCCTGCTGACCGCCGTCCTGCTGGGTCGAGCCGGCCTGCAGGTGTCGGTCGTCGAGCGCTGGCCCCTGCGCTACCCGCTGCCGCGGGCCTGCACCATCGACCACGAGGCGCTGCGCATCCTGCAGGCCGCCGGGATCATGGCCGACCACGAGCACCTCTTCGAACCCTCCCAGGGAGAACGCGGCGGCTATCAGTTCCGCAACGGCGACGGCGAGCTGCTGCGGGCGATCGACTGGAACCGCCCGGCGGAGTCCGGGTGGGCCAACACCAACGGCTTCTACCAACCGGACCTCGAGACCGTCCTGGAGGACACCGCCGTCGCGACGCCGGGGGTGACCGTGCACCGGGGGTGGACCTTCACCTCCCGCACCCAGGACGGCGAGGGTGTGGTGACGCAGCTCTCGGCCACGGACAACCCGAAAGACATGGTCTCGGTGCGCAGCCGCTGGCTCGTCGGCGCCGACGGGGCCAACAGCCCGGTGCGTACCCACCTCGGTGTCGAGGTGGGTGACTCGGGTTTCGAGGCCGATTGGTTGGTCGTGGACTACCGGCCCCTGGCCGAGGAGTCGTGGGACGCCTTCGTCGTGCAGTACTGTGACCCGCGGCAGCCAACGACCGCAGTGAGGAGCGGGCCGGGGCGGCGGCGCTTGGAGTTCATGCGCCTCGCTGACGTGACACCGGAGGAGCTGGCCCTGGAGGCCACGGCCTGGCGTCTGATGGCCCCGTGGGGGGTCACACCCGAGACCGCCGAGCTGGAACGGCACGCCGTCTACACCTTCCGTGGCCGATGGGCGGATACGTGGCGGGTGGGCGGCACGTTCCTGGCCGGCGACGCCGCGCACCTCATGCCCCCGTTCATGGGGCAGGGGCTGTGCGATGCCCGGGCCCTGGCCTGGCGTCTGAGCATGGTGCACAACGGCCTCGCCGACCCGACGGTGCTGAACAGCTACGGCCCCGAACGCTCCGGCCACGTCCGAGAAATCATCGACGAAGCAGTCGCCGCCGGGCGGGTCATCTGCGAGCTCGACCCGCAACGGGCCGCCGCCCGCGACGCCGAGATGCGGGAGCAGATGGCCGAACCCGGCGCGACCAAAGAACCACCCCACCCCCGGCTCGGGCACCCTTCGATCACCGTCCCCAGCCGGGACATCGAAGGCCGGTTAGCGCCGCAAGGTCGCGTCACCGTCGGCGACCGGACCGGGTTGTTCGACGACGTCGTCGGCGGCCAGTGGCAGCTCATCAGCCGGGCAGGTAACCCGTCCACTCTGCTCGACGCCGAGACCGCAGCCTGGTTCCAGCAGATCGGCGGCAGCCTCACCCACGTCTCCCCGACCGGCCCCGTCCGCGACGTCGACGGGGCGTACGACCAGTGGTTCACCCGGTACGGCTGTGACGTGTTCCTATCCCGGCCGGACTTCTACGTCTACGGCGCCGGCGACCACGCCGACGTCCCGACCCTCGTCTCGGGGCTGCACCGCGCGCTCCGGCCCGTCACTACCGAAGGGGTCCCACCTCAATGACCATGCGCATCACCCGACTGGCCGACGCCGAGGCCTTCGCCCCACTCGGGCACACCGGTGTTGGCCCGCTGCGACTACAGGGCGGGCAGGACACCCCCACCGAGCAGGTGACCGTCGTCCTCTCGCACTACCTGCCCGGCGGGCAGGCGGACACCAGCCCCCAGCCGGTCGAGACCGTGTACGTCCTCGTCAGCGGTGAGCTGGTGATGATCAGCGACGGGCAGGAGGCCACCCTGCGCCCCTACGACTCGGTGCACTTCACTCCTGGCACGGTCCGTCAGGTGGTCAACCGCAGCCCACTACCCGCCAGCATGCTCGTCATCCGACCGGCCGCCAAGTGACCGGCCTCCCAGACCGCGACCAGACGACGAGCGGCAGCCGGGAGGACGTCACGACGGCTCAGCACCTGCACTCCCGTGAGGAGCTTCCCGCCGAGCACCGTCCACGCGCCAGCGGGTCTTTCGACGCCACTGTGGTCACGTTCGCTGCGATGGGGTTATTCGACAGCCTGGACCGCGACCAGCGCACCCTGCTCCTGCTTCCGCACGCCGACCCCGCCCGCACGCACTGGAACTTCCTGCCCGAGTCCGGCCGGCACGGCCTTCCCTTGGGCGCGCTGACCCGCCAGCAGGAGGTGCTGGCCCACCGGCTGGTCGCCGAGTCGATGTCACTACCGGCCTATGCCCGCGTCGTGCAGGTGATGAGCAACGAACACGTGCTGCGCGAGCTAAACCTGCCGGTGTTCGGGCACGTCGCGGCCACCTTCCGCGACGCCCGCGGCTACTTCCTCACCTTCTTCGGCCAGCCCCAGCCCGACATGACGTGGGGCTGGCGGCTGGTCGGGCACCACCTGTCCCTCAACGTCACCGTCGTCGACGGGGACCTGCTCACCACCACCCCGTTCCTGCTGGGCGCCGAGCCGGCCCGCATCGGCCCGTTCCGGATTCTGGGTGAGGAGGAGGACGCCGCGTTCGTCCTGCTCGACGGCTTGACCGACGCCCAGCGCGCCGAGGCGGTCATCCACTCCAAGCCGCCGGCGGACTTCGTCACCCGCACCGTGGCCCGCATCGGCGACGTGGAGTACCCGGCCTACCACGGCGTTGGACGCCGGGACGCCATGATCACCGACGAGGACCGCCGGGCGCTGGCCTACTTCCGTGCCCACCCGCACGGCGTCCGCGTCGGTAACCTCTCCCCCACTCAGCGCACCACCTTCGACGGGCTGCTGGAGACCTTCGTGCACCGCGCCCGGCCCGGACTGGTCGACGTCGAGATGGACCGCATCGCCGCCGCCGGTGGCGTCGAGGAGCTGCACTTCGCCTGGGCCGGGGGCACCACCATCGACCAGCCGCACTACTTCCGCATCCAGGGCGGCGCCACCCTCGTCGAGTTCGACAACGCCGAGGACGACGCCAACCACGTGCACAGTGTGTGGCGGTCCCCCTCCCACGACTTCGCCGACGACCTGCTCCTGCAGCACCACCTCGACACCCCCCACGCAGGGCAGCACCAGTGAGGGCCGTGGGCATCCGCCGCGGCGGCGGACCGGTCGAGGTCGCGTCCCTGTCCGCGGACGGTACCCAGGTCACGGTGCTGGCCGGGCTCGAGGAGTTCTGGGCCGACGCCGCCGGCTGGCTCGCCCTAACACCGTCCGGGCCAACCCTCGCCTTGGCCGACGTGCAGCAGGTGCCGCCGGTCCTGCCCGGCGCCCGGGTGATCTGCATCGGGCTGAACTACCTCAAGCACGTCGCCGAGGGCACCTTCGCAGACCAGGAGCCGCCCACTCACCCGTCGCTGTTCGCCCGCTGGACGGCGTCGCTGTCCGTCGACGGCGCCCCCATCCCGGTGCCGTCCAACGAGGACGGCGTGGACTGGGAGGGTGAGGTCGTGGCCTACCTCGGCGCCACCCTCGTCGACGCCACCCCCGACCAGGCCTTAACCGCCGTCGTCGGCTACTCCACGTTCAACGACGTCACCTCACGCAGAGCGCAGAAGCTCACCAGCCAGTGGATCCTGGGCAAGAACGGTGACAGCTCCGGCCCGCTGGGGCCGCTGGTCCCCGCCGGTGAGGTTGGCGACCTCCGCGACGGACTGCGCGTGCAGACCCGGGTCAACGGCGAGCTCGTGCAGGACGGGTCCACCGCCGAGATGGTCTACACCGTCGGGGACACCCTCTCCCTGGTATCCCACACCCTCACCCTGCGCCCCGGTGACCTGCTGGCCACCGGCACACCCTCCGGCGTGGGTTACACCCGCACCCCGCCCTGGCTGCTGTACCCCGGCGACACCGTCGAGGTCGAGATCGACCGGCTGGGCTCCCTGACCAACCCGGTCGTCGCCAACGACCAGCGCCACTCACCCACCGATGCGGGGGGCGCGACCGCCCCCCGCCCACGAGAAGGAGCCCGACGATGAGCGACGACCTCAAGGTGTACGTTCCCTCCCAGCCCCTGCCCGCTCCCCGGACCGGTCTGCTGACCGCCTTCGAGCCAGGCACCCGCACCCTGCCTGCGGGCCACCAGGTCGCCCCCCAGTTCCGCGCGCTGCCGGTCGACGTCGTGCTCGAGAAGGACGTCGCCGTCCAGCTGCGGGACGGCGTGACCATCTACGTCGACGTGTTCCGCCCGGCCGGGACCGAGCCGGTGCCGGTCATCGTGGCCTGGAGCCCCTACGGCAAGGGCCAGGGCAGCTCCATGAGCGTGATGGGCGTCTTCGGCCTGGTCGGGCTGGGCAACGACACCGTGTCCGGGCTGGAGAAGTTCGAGGCCCCGGACCCGGCGTACTGGTGCGCGCAGGGCTACGCGATCTGCAACCCCGACATCCGCGGCGTGGTCGACTCCGAGGGCGACAGCGTGGTGTGGGACCGTCAGGAGGCCCGGGACTGCTACGACCTCGTCGAGTGGCTGGCCGAGCAGGACTGGTGCACCGGCAAGGTCGGGATGAGCGGCACGTCCTACCTGGCCGTGGCGCAGTGGTTCACCGCCGCTGAGCAGCCTCCGCACCTGGTCGCGATCAACCCGTGGGAGGGCGTCAGCGACGTCTACCGTGACCTCGTGCTGCGCGGGGGCATGCCCGACACCGGCTTCGCCCAGCAGCTGCAGGACGGCAGCTTCTTCGGCAAGAGCCGCAAGGAGGACATCCTCACCGAGGTCGAGCAGCACTCGCTCATGGACGAGCTGTGGGCGGACAAGATCCCGGCGTTCGACCAGATCACCGTGCCGGCGTACGTCGTGGCCAGCTACTCCAACACCCTGCACACCGCCGGTACCTTCCGCGCCTGGCGACGGATGGCGTCGGGAGACAAGTGGCTGCGAATCCACAACACCCAGGAGTGGCCCGACTACTACGACGAGGCCAACGTGGAGGACCTACGCCGCTTCTTCGACCACTACCTGAAGGACGTCGACAACGGCTGGGAGCAGACCCCCCGGGTCCGCTACTCCGTCCTGGACCTCCACGGCGGTGACCAGGTCGGCCTCCCTGCCCAGGAATTCCCACCCATGGACGTGACCTCGACGAGGTACTACCTCGACGCACGGACGCGCTCCCTCACGACGACGGCGCCGGCCGCCGGGACCGAGGTGGCCTACGACGTCACGCGGAACCCGAACGCGGTCTCGTTCCTCACCCGGTTCGACCAGGACACCGTCCTGGTCGGCTACCCCAAGGCCCACCTGTGGGTCGAGGCGCGCGGCGCTGACGACATGGACCTGTTCGTGCTGATGCAGAAGCTCGACGCACACGGAACACCGCTGCAGGCCTTCACCGTGCCCAACCAGAGCGCCATGGCGCACGACCTCACCGACCACGGCGCCACGATCCTGAAGTACAAGGGCTCCGACGGGCGGCTGCGGGTCTCGGCCCGCCACCTCGACCCGGACCTGTCCACCGAGGACGTCCCCGCGCACAGCTTCGACCGGGTCGAGAGGCTCACCCCTGGCGAGGTCGTCGACGTCGAGATCGACCTGCTCCCCCTCGGCCTGGTCTTCTCCGCCGGCGAGCAGCTGCGGTTCGTCATCAGCGCCCGCAACCTGCTGGGGACGCTCATGCCCGGCATCCGTGAGTACGTCCCCGCCAACACCGGCGTGCACGTCATCCACACCGGCGGTGAGCACGCCTCCTACCTGCAGCTGCCGGTCCAGGCGCGGCAGTGACCGTCAAGACCACTGCGGGCGAAGGGCAACCGTGCGGACGCCTCCGCTGACGTCGACCCGGTCATCCGCCCACCACCGGACGAGCCCAGGCACCACCGGCCCAACGCTCAGGAGAGCTGTGAACCACCCCGACACACCTGCCAGTGCCAGCTCCACGACCGACCCATTGGCCTCCCCGCTCGATCTGCACGTGCACCCGCGGCGGCGACCGTGACCGCGTCCGTGGCGACCGGGCCTCTCACCGGCACCGTTGTCGTCGACCTCAGCCGAGCCTTGGCCGGACCTCACGCCACGATGATGCTCGGCGACATGGGAGCCCGCGTCATCAAGGTGGAATCGCCTGGCGTCGGCGACGAGTCGCGCCACTGGGGTCCGCCGTTCGTCGGACCGGACGACGACCCCGTCTCGACATACTTCCTGTCCGCCAACCGCAACAAGGAGTCGGTCCAGCTCGACCTGAAGTCGAACGAGGGACGCCGTGGCCTCGAGCGGCTCATCGAGCGGGCGGACGTCCTCGTGGAAAACTTCCGGCCAGGGGTCATGGATCGCCTCGGCTTCGGCCTGGACCGCCTCAGCGAGCTGAACCCACGCCTGGTGTTGTTGTCCATCAGCGGCTTCGGGCACGACGGACCCGAGGGCGGTCGCGCGGGCTACGACCAGATCGCCCAGGGCGAGGCAGGACTGATGTCCTTGACCGGAGCCGACCCGGATCACCCCACGAAGGTCGGGGTGCCCATCGGTGACCTCCTCGCGGGCATGTACGGGGCTTTCGGGGTGGTCTCGGCGTTAAACGACCGGGCACGCACAGGACAGGGCACGGTGGTCCGGACGTCGCTACTGGCGGCGATCGTCGGAGTGCACGCGTTCCAGGGCACCCGGTGGACCGTGGCCGGCGAAGTCCCTCGCGCCATGGGCAACCACCACCCCACCATCGCCCCGTACGGAGCGTTCGCGACGCAGGACGGCACGATCCAGATCGCCATCGGGAACGACGTCCAATGGCACGCGCTAGCGGTCGAGATCGGGCTCGAACCAGCTGACCCGCGCTTCGCGACAGCCCGCAGCCGGGTCCAGCACCGATCGGAGCTGATTGTCGCGTTGGAAGCCCAGCTGCAGGCGAGCTGCTCGACGGAGTGGCTCGCTCGCCTCGCGGCAGTGGGGGTCCCGTCGGGGATGGTCCGCACCTTGGACGAGGTCTACGCGTGGGAACAGACCCGCAGCCAGGGACTCATCATCGACGTCGACCACCCCACGTTGGGGACTGTCGAGCTCCCGGGACCGCCCGTGCGGCTGGAGGACCTACACGGCAGGAACACGGCGCGCCAGAAGCACTCGGCTCCCCCGCTGCTGGGACAGCACGACGCCGACATCAACTCGTGGCTGGACACCCTGTGAGCCTCCGTCGGGACAGTGTCAGCGGCATGGCCCCCCGCCGAGGGTGAGTTGCGTTGGGAGACTGCGTCGGCGGCGACGCGCTGGCCTCGGAGGTCGATATCCGCCAGCCCGTCGAACGGGACGCGCCACCGTGGAGCTTGAAGGAGTGGCTGACCTACCTGCGGTGGGCGGCAACTGAGCCCAACGGAGCAGAGCCCGACACCGTCGAGACCCGCCCGTTCGCTGGCTGAGCCGCGTCACGCAGCAGTGGTCCGGTGTCGCACAACCCGGTGCATCCCCCAGCGTTGGAACGCCCGCACCCCGGGGCGCAGCTACGGTTCACCGCCGCCGCGCCCGCTGCGAGGACCGCATCCGCGTCGCCAAGCACACTGGGATGTCCAACCTCCCGCTGCACGGCTTCACCCAAAACCAGATCTGGTTAGCCATCGTCGCCCTGGCCGTGGAACTCACCGCCTGCCTCCAGATGCTCGCCCTGACCGACCCGCCCGGCCATCAGCCGCGATTCACGCCGAACGCGGAGACGGTGTCACCGACGCGCAGTGTGTTGAAAAATGCCTCAGAGGCCGAAACCGACAGATGCACGCAACCGTTCGACTCGACCCGTAGTGATCCCTCGTGAAAGGCGATGTCGCCGTTGAAGAACACCGAGTTCGGCATCGGAGCGTCGTTGAACAGGGAAGACTTGTGGTTCTTGTCACGCCAGAAGACCGTGAACTCGCCTGCGGGTGTGCGCTCTCCCGCCTTTCCCGAGGTGATCGGCACCGGCCCGTAGGTGGTCGTCCCACCCGACTGCAGCCACGCAGTGTTGTGGGTCAGATCAATGCACGCCGACGCGGACGGGGAGCACGACGCAGCTGGCGTAGCCGACGCAGCGGGCGCAGTGGCAATCGAGGTGACGACACCCGCACCCATCGCGGCGGTGACAAACAGACCTTTCAATGACTTGTGCATTGCTTAGGTTCAAGGAGTCGTAGCAACACTGGCCTGTTGGAGTGACTGTAGGTGCTCGTCGAAGGCCTCCGCGGGTGTCCTCCAACCGAGGGTCTTTCTGGGTCGGGCGTTGAGGGTCGTGGCGA
>JAABUI010000205.1_pt1 | contig 74593 bp, 72 predicted proteins | sample 5559111 | NCBI WGS metagenome assembly JAABUI01 (sample SAMN10711870, study PRJNA513365) | rock metagenome | isolation source: Antarctica rocks | place: Antarctica: Victoria Land, Buttleship Promontory | reverse complement strand
TTGACTTCTTTCAAGATCTCTTCGTGTGAAAGCTCTTGTAGATTTACATCTTCGAGTTTATTTCTAGCTGTTTTTAGAAGTCGATCGATTTTCGTGACGATGATCGCGAAAGTAGTCACATTCGATCATTTGGCTAGTGATCTATATGCTGCAGCCTCTATCATTGCTATGTTCATTGAATCGAAAGACGAAGCGAAGTTGACTGAATTAGATGATTTCACGATTTTACTGAATGAAGATGACTTCTCGCTGAGTCGAGTGACGACAGAAGAGATAGATCTCTTTAGTATTTGAGTAGAGGTTGAACTCTTCTGTTCTATCGCGATTTTCTTGCTCGAAAGAACAGCCGAATGAGCTTTGATAGAATCTTTGATATGAGCTTCGAAACTAGAAAATTGAAGGCGATCGTCTCTCATATCAATAGTCACTTCGATCTTGTTCATTCATGTTTTTTCGAGAATCATCTGATGTTGATCTAATCGAGTAATCAGCATAGAAGCGAAACGTTTCATATGATCTTGAATAGTTAGATTCGAATAAATCGCATGAGTAATGAGCTTTTTTGCATAATGATCATCGAATTCTCTTATTGGTTTGAGCTTGATTAAAGGTAAAGATTCGATTTGCAAATGATCACAAACATTCTGCGCGATTAATTCATCAATGAACGAATAGTCAGCTGCTTCAGTGTCAATCAATGACTTTAATGAGTAACTAATTTCATTGCTAGATAGTACACATTCAGTAGTCAAAGGTTTCGAAGCAAAGAGATCATTTGAGCTGCTCGTTGTTGAAGAAATTAACACATCTTTCATCGCGCCTTTGATGAAAGTCACTAGTTTTTTGCCTCATTCTTCGATTTCTCTGTAAATAATTTCTTCTCTTCTTCCGGCATGACGATCTCATTGAGGCGAGGGGTGAATGCACGAGGTGCCGAAGTACTAGCCTTCAGATGAGAGCAGTTCTTTGAAAGATGACTCGATACTTTACAGTTGAAGCAGATGATTGACATTCTTGATCGTTCAGATTCGAGAATGAAAAAAGTAGCGAATCGAACATAGCTAGTAGCCGAGGTTGAAGCTGATGTCGACGAAGAAACAAAACGTTTTTTCGAAGCTGCTATCGATTTGACTGTTCGTTGCTCGTCACGTAGCTGATAATTGACTCGTTGTTTGTTATTCACATCTTGAAGAAAGATCTTGAGCTTATCAAGCGAGCTAAACTCTATGAGACAAACTGACAACGCGTTCTGAAGACGATTGTTGATTTTATTCTGAATGTCGTTCATCAGAGTGACATCGTCGTAGTTCAGAAAGCTGAATATTCTAGTGAATTCTGAATAGAAAGAGCTGAAGAGCTTGTTGAGCTGCTTCAGAGCGACGTATTCGCGACGACACTTTCGAATCAGGTTCTGATCTTCGTAAATTTCTTTCAGATGTTTCAGTAGCTCTGATAGTGATTGATAGAATGAGAAAGCATCAACACGACGCTTTGCATAGATTTGCTGATCAGCATCGTCTTCTAGCCTGAAAATCACATAGACAATACGAATCTTTTCAGTAGAATAATGATTCGCGTTGACATCGAGCTTGTCAGCTATTTTGATGTTTCATGTCTCTCAGATAGAGTCATCTGTTTCGATGAAGATGAGTGAATTCGAAAGCTTGACGAACTTGTGATGATCGTTTCCGTTTTCGTTACCAGATAGAGTAGAAGATTCTCGTTGAGAGCGAGCTTCGAAAGTCGAGCTTCGTTCAACTTCAGAGCGATGAATCGAAGCTTCTTTCTGATTGACTCGTTGTTCAGCTGACTGAGTATCTTGACGAAGCATAGATCGATCAGCTTGACGTTGTTTCGCTCTGAAGTTCAATCGCTCGTCTTGTAGCTGATTGATCTTTTTCTCTAGCTCATCGTTTTTATCAAAAGCGACTTCTAGTTGTTTCACTCTCTTTTTGTGATCGTCTTGTACGAGAAGTCAGTGTTCATTGAGTTGTAGAGTCAAGTCTCGCTGACTTCAAAGCTCGTTCAGCATATTGATGACTTCGTCGAGTTGATTGCTGACTCAATGAAACAGTTGTTCTTCGATGTTTATGTTTCATGAGATGACAGCTTTCTCAGCTTCGACTGAAGCATTAATGAGTAGAAGTGAAACTCTTCTATTGACAGTGCTTCTAAGCAGGCGAGTTGTTCGAGACTCAACTGACTCGACGTCACGTGTCATGATGAGAGAAGATAGAAGTTGTTGAGATAAGAGTAAATGAGAGATTGATGTTTTGAATTGATGTTTTTTAATGAGTGGAAATTCAAAGAATTTCTTGTGAATTTCAGGTAATAATTGAGTGCTTTATTCAAAGAATTTCTTGCGAATAGAATGATGAAAATGAGTGTAGAATCGAAGAATCTCTTGCGATCTAAAATGATGGTGCAAATTTGAAGAATTTCTTGCAAATTTTCCTTACTGAATAGATTGTTTCGTATCGTCTATTCGTCGATAGCAGAATAGTAGATGATGAGCATTTATCTAATGTTAGAGGCCTGTCTAGAGCGAGTCAGATAGAAATGTCATTTAACTAGAAGATAAATGCTAAGAAAGAAAGATAGCTACGAGAAAGAAGCTGACTACATATGTGTGTTTCTCAGCCGACGCTAGGCCCAATAGGGACTAGTCAAGATGACGAAGCGAGGATAGGCCTGATAAGGCTAGAAGGCTGAGCCTGGCAAGGCTAGAATCGTGACATTGAGCATGCTGATCAGTATTGATTCTTCAGATATCATTGATGCTTTCAATATTACTTCGTCATCTTCATGAAATAATTTAAATCATCATTTCTTTGATCTTCATTTTATGCGTCTAAAAGAATTCATCAAGCTCATTGTCAAAAAGAGAGATAGTGAGTTGAATCAAATGATTCAAGAAGCGCGCAGCGCTGTTGATTACTTCACGACAGCTTTGCTCAATGCATTAATTCATCATCATGAAGAAAGTCATTGATTCGATGATTATTTGTTGAAACTAAATGCTCTGATATCAAGAACAACTACGTGTCAATTTCTTATAAAGTACGCTGAACAATATCAAGCACAGATTCAACAATGAAAGAATTAAGCTTTGACAAATCTTGAACACTTACAAACGCAGTGAGATGAGAATTCTAGACTTCAGAAGAAGAACGAGAAATCTATGAAAATGAAGACTATCAAGATTATTGATAAAGCTAAAATGCTTCGAGTGTGTAATGATTTGTCATGACTTTTCATAGATGACAAGAAACTAGATATGCATTTCATGAATGATGACATTCAAACATCTTGCATGAATTGAATCATTGATTGAATGCTGTCAACATTCTTTTTAATCAACGTTTATCAAGAACTTGTTCAAAATTGTTTCAAGCTTCAAACAATCATGCAGATTCTGCTGAGTTCTGAACTTATTGATAAATCGACTTTAATTATGTCATTCTTTCTCGAGATGACTTTGATCATGAAACGAGTAAGTGTATCATCATTCTTAGTTTTTCTGCTTTAAATATCAGATGTTGTGCTTCTTTTTCAGTAATCATCTCATTTTCTTTGTATCAGACATTAACTCTCATGATATAGTTTATTCAAGAACATTCTACACTTAATTGCACATCAAGAATGTTTCATGATGAGATCAAGCAGAGAGCATTAGCTCGATTCGCTTTTATGCTAAAGAAAGATTTCGCAGAAGATCTTAAGCAGAATAATCAATCAAACATTCTCATTGATCTTGCAGATATTATGAGTGAAAGCGTGAATCTTCAGCGTGCAGAACTTGTCATTCTCTGCAAGTTTACTCAAAAACTCAAATTAGCGAAGCAAGTTTCGAAGCATGCACATTGATAGAGCAATTCTAACAAAGTCTATTATTATGTTATCTTTTCAAAAATCGATTTCAAAAGAATTGTGACAGAGAAGTGCAAGAAGAAGACTGATTTCTCAGCAGATATCTTTCAAACAGTCAAGAATGAGACGATAATATCAGAAAATGCAAATAGTGCAAATAATGATGATCAAAAGAATGAAACGTCGATTCAAGATGTGATTTAAGCAGCAGCATGAAGACGATTTTGATCTTTCTAAATATGTAATTCAATAACAGAGATTTTTATCACAGCACTTTTAAGTATACATAATTAAACATGTTTGAGATCAATGCATTAGTTTTTGCTCAATGACTATTAAATCTTTGCTTTCATCATATTCAAGATCACAGAGACTCAAAGAACTTGAACTCAATGTCTTGCAAATGCATTGCATGTGAATTTAAAGTGAAGAACTACAATTCGCTTACGTGACATCTTGACAAATGCTTGATGATTCAAAAGCAAAAGCATTGAAGAATTTCTAGAATCAAGAACAGTCTGATCAAGAACAAATTGCATCGACTGCGTCAGAAACTGAGAGAGATGCAGCGAATATTGAGAAAGAAAGAAACATCAAACATCATGAACAAAGTTATTTACGACGAAGCTTTGCAGTTTCTTAGCGTGAAGAAAGCTGTCAATGAGACTTTAAACATCTCAAGTGTAAAAGAGTAAGCTGTCACACTAAAGACAAGAAGCAAAGCTGTAAATTATTTACATTTTAGCAAGACTGTTGTTAATTGTATGCAGATTTCAGCAACATTAATCAACTGTGATTTCTTCAACAGCGAGTCTTGATTAACAGAACTGCAATTCTTCATGTTCTTCTTGATTGTTGAGAAATACAATGAAGAGAAAAAGATCGAGAAATCTGTAAATATTATCATCAAGAAGAATGTTATCTTGAGCGTTCAAGAAGCTCTCATATTCGACAGCGTTTATCACGTCTCGTCAATCTCATCTCGTTTGAAGAGAATGACAGATTCTCAGGTAGATTGCTTTGTATTCACGTGAAAATTCTTAGTCTTTGAGTGACTAGGTACAATAAACAAAGAACAAAAATATGAGTGCTTCATGTAGACTGATCGCGTCGAGTTGAATCATCGAGATTGAGTCGAGTTTTTGACTCGTCAAGACTCGATTCGAGTCAGAATTCTTGATTCAAGTATTCAAGTCGAATCAAGATGTTTGATTCAAGTATTTGAGTTGAGTCAGAGAGTTGAAATCGAGTATCGATTCGGAATTTTCGATTCAACTCGTCAAGACATGAAGATTGATAGATAGATATTCTATTATAGCTCTCTATCATAGCTTTCTATCATGTTTCTCTATCATAGCTTCTCTTCATGACTCTCTTTCATGACTCTTCTTCATGACTTTTCTTCATGACTCTTCTTCATGACTTTCTATCAAACAGTCTTCATAGTTTCTCGTCATGACTTTCTATCATAGCTTTCTATCATAGCTCTCTATCAAAGCTCTTTATCAAACAATCTTCATGTTTCTCTTCATGTTTCTCTTTATGACTTTCTATCAAAAAGATAATGCAAAAAGATAATGCAAAAAGATAATGCAAAAAGATAATGCAAAGGCGAAAAACCGGAAAAATTTCTATATTTAGCTCTCTTGACGTCATATTCGATTTCTTGACGAGTCAAGTCGAAAACTCGAATCAAGTATTAACTCGAGATCGATATCAGATCGAGTCAGAATGTTGAAATCAAGTATTCGAGTCAAGTCAGAAGATTGATATCGAGTACTTGAGTTGAGTCAGAAGATAGATATCGAAACTCGATTCAACGATCAGTCTAACTTCATGTCAGTTATGACATTTCATCGAAATATTCGCAATCAACGACTGTCAAAAGAATTCAATAATATAGACTGAGAAACGTATTTCAGAGTCAATTACATATCTGTCAAGACAAGAACAGAGTTCAAGTATCTAGCACTTGCAGTCAGAAGAAACTCTTTTGAAGGCACAACAAATTAAACAGAGATCAACAACTGATTAAAGCTTTGCGTCAATTCAATTGATGAGTGACAAATCATTATGATCTCAGAAGAATGCATCAATCTCATGTCAGCAGAGACTCAACAGTGAAACGTGATTTGTTTGCTTGATCTTGATGTGTCTTTTGTTCTTCGCAAAATTGACGCAGACATTTATTGCCTCAGTATCTCAGACGTGCTATGACTAAGTTTCTTCGAGTTAGCGCTTACTTCGCAAACTTCATGCAGCATGTCTGAGCGTAAAATCTGTATTTCTGTCAGATATTCATTCATGTTAATGCGTGTGTCTACAAGTTTTTGAATTCACTTTCAATTAATTCATCAACATTTAACTTCACGACGTGATTAATTACATAACATCATTCTTATTCATAAATATTTTGAATATCAACTCTACTTTTATATCTACTGTATACACTGACATTTATTTGAGAATTATATTTCGTTGTGATAACACTGCAATATTCAGTGACCTGATTTCACTCACTTTTTATTTGAAATTTCAATAGCAATCAAGTAAACTGATTGTTAAGTCAAGTTTTCATATCTACATTTTGACTCAACTTAAGTACTCGATATCAACATTCTGACTCAGCTTAAATACTCAATATCAATCTTGTGACTCAACTTGATATCAACTTCAAGTCAGATTTCAATTCAAGTTCTTAACTTAACTTGTCAAGCAATTAAAAATGACAACAAAATTCTAAAAATAGAATAATAATAATAATAAATTCATACATTCTTGTGATATTGATTAAATCGACTCATGAGAAACTTTATGCTATGTGTGTCGAGTGAACAAAACTCTCTGAGATAGAAAATCACTCGCTGTTTATATAACTGCTTCACGCAGTTGAAATGACAAGATTAAGACTATGTATTAAATTTGTTTGCATTGATTGCATGTTAAAGAATGAGTGTTTTAATCACTTTAAATTGCTTCAGAAGCTTCATTTTCATCATCATTCTTGCTGCTGCTCTGAAATCTTTCGTGATCATGATGATTATTCAATAGTTTAAGAAATCAACATTGCATAGCATTTTCAATTGCAGATGCGTTCAGTTCAAGCAGTGCATGAGTACATACTTCACTGTCTGATGACTTTCTTTGCAGTTGCATTGCAAGCTATTCATGCTTGAAATATTTCTTAAGTGCAGATAAACATTAAGATTTATGCGACCAATTCTGATGTAAATTGCAAGAATGCTTTCAGCTCTTTGAAGATCATCACGCATCTTTATCATCTTATTGAATAGATGAAATCTTTGTGCTGAGATTGCATTAATGTTTGCAATGCATTTCTTGTATTTTTTTCATCATTGCTTTCATTAATCTTTGTGATATAATGCTATTGCAATGCTATTGCTTATTGAAATCATCATAAAAAGATTGAATCATCTGCATTTAAACTGCATTCTTGCATTTTCTTAAATAAATGTGTTCAGAAGCATTATTTTCTTGATAACAGAAAAGTGAGAAATGAGATAATTAATTTTCATCAGTCAAGTGCATATGAGTTTGCATGCTCATTTAATCTCTTGCGTTCTGTCATTGATTCAACTGCATAATATGACTTTATTCTGCAGCATGTTCAGATAAACATGCAGCGAACTTATGTACATTTCAATCTTTAGCATTTCAATGCTTATTCTTTTGAATGCTTCTGCAACGTGATGTAAAGTCTAATTTTACAGAGTTTCTAGTCTGCATTTCTTGTTTGACAATTCTTTTTCTTTGTTATGCTGATGTTAAACTGATGCTTCAAATGCAATTTCTGATCTCACTACAGTTGAGTATACTTATCTTGCTTTTGTGAAGATTGTTCTTGATGTAAAAACTTTTAAATGACTAAGCGTAAGCATTTTTATGACATGACTCACTTCTATTTATCAAAAATGTGCACTTCATCACAGTTTCATGTTCAGTTAAATCTTTAAAACTCGCACATCTGACTTCAACTTAATCATTGAGCTTTCTATTTGTATATTAGTCATTATGTTGAATTTTCTCGATTTTCTAGTGAAATGTGTAAACTCATATTTTTCTGATGCAAACGTTACATCATGAATTCAAGCTTACTTCACGCAAACATCATGTGCTGTGCTTAATGTTTTACAGATTTCTTCAATGAATCTGTTATAAACTAGAATGTTGATGTCATTTATGAAGTCAAGCACTTCGATTTTGATTTTCAATATTTATCAAAAATATGTTGCATATGTTGCATGCAATATACATAAAATATGATCTCTATGCTGATTTTCTTTTTAGACTTCAAAGATCACTCAAAGAGTTTTTCTCACAGCAAATTTACAGTTCAAGATGAACAAGATTTCTCGCTGCTCAGCTTTCAACAGTTTACTTTTTAAGCATGAGTTGCAGATGATTCATCAGCAATATACATGTGTATTGCAATCAATTTCTTCTTTAATCACATTGATATATGCTACTGTTCTTTCAAGTTATACAGATGATGTTTTTAACTAAAGATTGATTTTATCATTAAGACATTCAAAAGTCAAAGCTCAGTGAAGAAATAAGATTCTTAAAATCAACAATCATCATCATTGTATATCATGTTTTGCAGATGCTAACTTCGCTTGTAAAGTGTGCAACTCATCTGTTTCATGTTATCTGTAAAGATCTTTCTCATGCAGATTAATCATATTTTGCAAAAATGTTCATCTGCTACACTTTTAATCAGACAGCATAGTTTGATCAATTCTTTATTAACTCGCTTATGTTTTTCTTCTTTTAACGAAGTCTTTTCATCAATGTATTATTCATGTATAAAATGCTCATGTCTGAACATTTGTTAAATGATATTAATGAGATTCTTGAGTTTGCTCATATCAAACTTAATGAGATTCATGAGTTGTTTATGTCATAGTAACAGATATGCAGTCTTAATGAGATTTATATATAGTTAACATGTAAATTTAAAGAATGTTCATGATTCAAGTTCTTTCTGCTAATCATCTTCAACAGATCAAATGCAAGAATGTTCTGTCTCAGTTTTTATTATTATGAATGCAGCGATGAGATACTGAATTGAATGATTTTCATAAGCAATTTTTCTCATAGTTCTGCGTTCTATTTGACTTTCTCATCTGCATGCAGATTGCTTATAACATGTGCATTGAAATTATTAAAGTCTGCGTGATCGCAAAGACTTTGCATGCAATCAATGCACAGCACTTCATCATCACGCAGCATCTCAATGTTATTCAAACCTTTTGATAATCTTTAAACTTTACTGTAGCTAAACAGTAGATTCATAGTCAGCATCATGTACAGATGAGTTTCATCGCTGATTTCTAAGAATAGAAACAAAGAATTTTTTTTGCTTGCATTATCTTTTTGCATTAATTATATTTGCATCATCACATTTCTTTATGCATTTCGCATTTTGCATTATGCATTATCTTTGCGTGAAAAACAAGAGAAAATACTATTTATTTATTTCTATTTAATATTTTGTCAAGTTGAATTGAGAATTCAAGTCAATACTCAATATCAATATCATGACTTGACTTGAATACTTAATCTCAAAATTCTGACTTAACTTGAATACTCAATTTCAAAATTCTGACTTAAATCAAGTTTTAATGAGTTAAGAACTCGACTTAAGCTCAATGACTTAACTTGATGCGATCAGTCTATAATCAAGAATCATCAATCATTTGCTAGCTTAAGTTTATTGCTGTCAATAGTTTTCAATATTGATTCATGTTTTCAAGTGTGCAGTGTACAAAAAGAATCTCAAGATAGTGATTGCATTGTTGCTTTCTTAATATTCTTCAATTTCTTCTCACAAGCAACAACTTAAGCGACAACTTAAGATCATAAAATGCGTTTCTTAATTCTCATCAGAAATAACAAAGATGAACAAACAAATAAATTCTCAGTAGATAGATAAATAAATTTGATAGAGAATCATGAAGAAAGTCATGAAGAATATTTATGTTATCATGAGACTGCTCACAACATTCTCATGAGATAGTTAGTAAGAAGAAAAAGATTGAGATCTGAGTCAATGATAGAAGAGTCGAGAAACGTTTCTCAAGTGTACATATAGATGTCATTGCAACTTGTAAATAAACATTAAACATATACACGTTTTACAGTATCTTTCTACTAGCTAGACTGATCGCGTCGAATCGAGTCGAGTTGAAATTTTTTTGAAAAAGTGTCGAGTCGGGTTGAGAAGTTGAACTCGAGCACTCGAGTCGAATTGAGAAGCTTGACCCGATAATTCGACCCGAAAACTCGACCCGACCCGACAAGATATTAGATAGGTGTAAATAGCTTGATTGAACAGTCTTCATGATCTTCTTCATGACTTTCTACCATGTTTCCCCGTCATGACTTCCTATCAAAGTCAAACGACCTTCATGTTTTTTCTTCATGTTTTCCTTCATGTTTCTCTTCATGTTTCTCGTCATGACTCTCTTCATGTTTCTCTTCATGTTTCTCGTCATGACTCTCTTTATGTTTCCCTTCATGTTTCCCTTCATTTTCCCCGCCATGACTCTCTTCATGTTTCCCTTCATGATTTTCTACCAAACGGCCTTCATGTTCCCCTTCATGACTTTCTATTAAAAGGTAATGCAAAAAGGTAATGCAAAAGTCAAAAACCGGAAAAATTTCTATATTTAGTTCTCTTGATGTCAAGCTCAAATTCTTGGCGAGTCGAGTCGAATTGATTCAATTCTCAGTCGAGTCGAGTCGCGTCAAGTTGAAAATATGAGCAACTCGACTCGAGTCGAGTTGAAAATGTGAGCAACTCGACTCGATCTCGATTCGAGTTCAAAATGTCAACTCAAAACTCGACTTGATAATCAGTCTACTACTAGCATGATCATTGCATGTGTTCATTATTTGCTTTCTCTGTTGCTTTGATATGACTTTCTATATTGCATCTGTATTCTATTTCTTAACATTGAAGCTTAATGTGAAAATATCATTTTTATGATATCTTGAGTAGAATAGTTGACTGAACAGCAGAAAGTAACATGACATCTCTACAGTGATCAGAAAGTTTACAAAAGATTTGAAGTGAAAATCAATTTGACTCTGAAATACGAGAAATTGATATAATGACTTCATTTCGCTTAGAAATATTGATGAAAGCTATTTAAGTCACAGAATTCTTACAGTTAAAACTAGAAGAAATGTGTATCTTCAGCTGATGAAAACTGTCTCTCTTTGAGCGAAGATGCAATAGCGAAGAAGAAAGAAACTGACTTTCGCGAATGATTGACACTCAGAAGAGATGCTCTGATCAAAAGAAAAGTTCATCTGATTTCAAGACTTGCAAGAAACAGACAGTGAAAGTGAGAATCAAAGAATGAATTTGAAGCAATGTAAACAGAAGTATGAAAAATAACGTCAATTTCAGTAGTGAATCATGTTTCAGCAGAAGCATAAGATTGAGCGTTGTTCATTAAATAAAAGAAGAAAAAAGAAAAGTATCTTGATCAGTTGTAACAATTGCAAAAGAAAGAAAGAAGAACTTTGATAAGTCAAGAAGCAAAAACAAAATAATAAAATCTTTTTGACTGCTTTATTATTTTTGCTATTCTGTATTTCATTCTCACAGCTTTCAATATCAATTCACAGCGACAAAATGACAAGTTCATTGAGAACATCTGTTGTAAACACAAGTGCTACGCTCATCAGCTTTCAAGTCAGCTCAGAAATAAACATGATCACAATGTCGTTTCTGAAATATCTGACATTCATGTCATCATTCAAAACTTCGAAAATCTCATATTTTAAAGAAAAGAACATGACTGATTTTCTAGAAAGATATGAAGACTTCTGTGATGATTATGAGCTGAATCAGAGTGATTGATTCTGCAAACTGTCAAGATACTGCAACAAGATCATTGATGATAACATTAAGATCATGATTGAATATATTGATTTCAACTGACAAGAACTGAAGAAGATGATAAAGAAGAAGTATAAGAAAGATGACATTAATCAACAGTTGAATTCTTGAATTTTTCTGAAAATCTTCAAGAATAAGTCTTATATCATGAAGAATGATCTGAAGCTGTACAGTTAACAATACAAAAGCATATTGCATTCGTTGATAAAATGCAAGCAAATGAATGAATATATCAGATGTTGCTGATTTGTCAAGAATCTTTCATTTATACTAAGCGAAAAAATCATATGAAAGTGTGTACTTGATTCTGAAGATCTCAGTTTCATGAACTTCAAGAAAGTTAATGATGCAATAGTGATTTACTGTGACTTTGTCAAACCACTGTTGAAATTCTTGATCATGATCAAGAATTTCAATGATCTCAGCAAGCTTGTGAATGAATATCAGATCAAGCAATCGATGATGTCAGACAAGTTCTTCGATTCTTTGATAGTAGCACAGCTCAACAATACAATAATGAATGAGATAATAAATAAGTTTGAAACAATGATGCTTTCTTTGCAAACAGCAACAAAGAAGATTAAATCTTTCATGCAAAACATGACAGCATCTGTCTCAATGCTCAACATTTATATCTCACGTAAACTCATCACATCTACTCATTCAACAATGTTGATGTCATCATCATTTTTGCTTTCAAGAAGTGAACAAGCATCTTCAATGTTTAAAATGAAAGAATGCTTCTTTTATAAAGAAATAGAATGTCAGAAGATCAAATATCATCAATTGAATATTTATAAGATAAAAGAAAAGATACATGTAAATGAAATAAACAAACTTTGAATGAAATTCACTGAAAGAAGTGACAGATTGACATCTTTTGCATTAAGTCATTCTTAGAAAAAGCTGATTAACAATGCTTTGAAGAAACAGAATCAGCAAATGAAAGCAGAACATGTTGATATCATTAGACTGACACATGTAAGAGCAATGATCATGAAGAAAGCAGAGAACACAAATAATAATAATAATAATAATAATAATAATAAATTCTTACATTCTTGTGACATCAATTAGATCGATTCATGAGAAAAAACTATGTTATGTGTGTTGAGTGAACAAAATTCTCTGAGGTAGAAAATCGCTCGCTATTTATGCAACTGCTGCATGCAGTCGAAATAATAAAGCTGAAACTATGTATCAAATTTGTTCGTGATGATTGCACGTTAGAGAATGAGTGCTCTTGTCATTCTGAACTGTTCTAAAAGCTTCGTTTTCATCATCATTCTTGCTGTCATCTTGAAACTCTTCGTGATTGCAATGATGATTCAATAGTTCGTGAAGTCGACGTCTTGAAGCATATTCAATCGAAGATGCATTCAGTTTGAACAATGCATCAGAATATGCTTGATGATCTGATGACTTCATTCGCAGTTGCATCGAGAACTATTCGTGCTTGAAACATTTCTTGAGTGCAGATAAACATTTAGCTTTATGCATTTGATTCTGATGTAAATTGCAAGAGTGCTTTCAATCTTCTAAAGATCATCACGCATTCTTACTGATCTCTTGAATAAATGAAATCTTTGAGCGAAAGTTACATTAATGTCTGCAATGCATTTTTTGTAGTTTTTTCATCTAAGATCTCATTGACTCTTATGAAACTGTGCAATTGCATGTTCACTTGTTGAAATCAACATTGAAAAGTTAAGTCATCTGCGTCTAAACTGTATCTTTGCTTCTTCATGAATTGAAACATTCAGAAACGTCATCTTTTAAAAGTTGAAGAGTGAGAGATGAGTTGATTAGTTTCTATCAGATGTGCATGTATGATCTTGCATGCTCATTGAGTTTCTCGCGTTCTGTCGTCAATTCAACTGCGTAGTGTAGTCTGATTCTGTAGCTTGTTTAAATGAACATGAAGCGAAGATGTATATGTTTCAACTTTCAACATTTTGATGTTTACTTTTTGAAAGATGTTTATCACATGATACAGCGCTTGATTTTGAAGAGCTTCTAGTCATCATTCTGTGCTCAACAATTTCTCTTCTTTATCGCGTTGATGTCATATTGATGCTTCAAACATTATTTTTGATCTCACTACTGCTGAGTATATTTGTCTTGTCTTTGCAAATGTAGTTTCTTAAGTGAAGACTTTAAGTTAACTAAGCATCAGCATTTTGATGACGTGATCTGCTTCTATTTGACGAAGATGCGATTCTCATTGTAATTTCATGTTCAGTTGAACTTCAAGAACTTGTACATTCAACTTCAACTTTATTATCAAGTTTTCAATACATAAACTGATCATCATGTCAAATCTTTTTGACTTTCATATGAAATGTGTGAATTCGTACTTCTCTGAAGTAAATGTGATGTCATGAGTTTAAGCTTACGTCGTACAGACGTTGTGTGCTCTGCTTAATGTTTTGCAGATTGATTCTATGAATCTATTGTAGATCAGAATATTGATATCATTTATGAAGTTAAATATCTCGATTTTGATTTCTAATGCTTCGCACTTTTCAATTAAACTTGCGTTGAAGAATAAAAAGAGAATCAATGAGATGAGAAATTTCTGCGATATGTCAGCATTTACTCGTTGCATCGCGTTGATTTGTTCATCAAACATCAGCGATAACTTTCTGTCTTTCAGAAAGCTACAAGTTCAATTGACTATGTAATTTGATGTTTTTCTCATTCTCAGAATATGCAAAAGTCTGATGTGCAAGACATGATTGAATGCTTCTGTAATGTTTAAACTAAGCATGAAGATCACGTACTTGATTTTGCAGTCTCATACTGCATGTACTTGATCTACTAGTAGATTCAGCGCTGAGATCATGAATCACTTGCGTCTCGCTCTCATTTAAGCGTTCGAAAGCATGAGATGAGTCTCAGTAATGTTACTTAGTCTTTTGATCATGATTGATTTCAATGTTTTATTCATGATGTTAAGCAAAGCAATGAATCAATACATTTTTGAATCAATGTAGTCGCTCTTCTTTGATTTGCATAGTACTATCATTTGAGTCTTTTTGAACTGCTTTGAATGATATTTGTAAGTTACACATGCATTGAACAGACTGATTAATATCAAAGTCAGTTTCATTGAGCTTGCTTAAAGTGCTTTATTTGAAATTTCGAATGCGTCTGATGCTTTGTCAACTTTTACTCATTGTATCATCTGTCTCATCTCATCTTGCAATAAGACTGAATTGAACGACACTGTCAGTAATATAAATGATCTTGAAATGTCACTGATGTTTGTTTGAGAAGATGATGAAAAGAACTTCTTTCATAACATTTTCGTTTTTTCTTCAAATGATTTTATCATATGATTGAAATCATTGCTTTTTAATGAAGAAAACTGTGAAAGTTTTTTGAGTAACTGACTTTCGATTCTGACTCATTTTGTGAAGCATCAAATCGATTTTGATTCATTGCTTAACTCATGTATTTGAAATTTAAAATGTGAATGTTTTGTTTCTTTAATGATCTTGTTTTTGTGATTGTTGTATTTCAGATAATCATTTCATGTCTCTAAAGTACTTTGCATTTTTCATATGATTCATAGTCGTTGCAACTTCATCACGACTTTTAAGCAGTTCTGATTTCAAAAGTCTTGTGCTCAATTTAATGACTTTGCTCAAGAAGTAGATTTCTCTATGACTTCTTGTAATGCATGAGTGATCTCAACTACTTTGTAATCTATCGCTGTCTTGTCATTCAAAGAATGATCGATGAGAAAATATATTCTTAGATGAGCATTTAGTGCTTCAATGTTCATTTTCTTTCATAGTCAACGAGTCATGAGTTGCATGAAGAATGTTCATAGACATAACTTCGTGATAATCGAAAGATGATCAGATTCTTGATGCAAATCAGTTCTCATCTTGCATTTGTATATCATGAACTGTATTTTCTTGCTGTCAAACTCTAGATTTATTGTTGTAAGTTAATTGTGAGTCTCTTTAATAATTGTGTCTGACTCAAGCAATAGCTTTAATCTCACGTTTGTAATGATGTTTAGTAGAGCATCAGTCGCTGTGTGATGAATGAAGCATCTTCTGTCTTTTCAGTGTGAGTGATGCATGTTGAAGTCTTTCACAATCAGTTATTCACAGTCATCTTTGATTAGTTCGTTCAGATGAGAAATAGTAGATGATTCTTTTGTGAAGATGATGAACAGTAAACATGAGTTATAAACATTTATGACTCGTAGCGTCAGCGTTTTGTCATCTGAGCTGCTAGTTAGCAGCTTGATTGAGCAGATGTTTGATTTGATAGTTTTCGCTGTTCATTGATTGAATTTTAGATGTTTATTGACGTAAATGCATGTTCTTGCCTGAGATGATGAATTCTCTACTAGATGAAAGAAGCTGTGAGTCGAGCTAAATGTCTGTGAAACGTTGATGTTGCAACTCTGTTTCTGAATGACTATTATGTTGAATTTGCGAATTTCTCTGTCTATCAAGAATGATTTCTCAATTTTTAGTGACTTTCTGATGTTATAATGTAGAATTCGCAGAAAGAGTTGTTTCATCATAAAGATATCTGTAGCTGCTGTTAATTCTGCGCTGAAATGACTTTTTATATACTTTCAATCGCTGAGAGTCTTTCGCATTTTTTGATTTGACGTTTCTGTGTCTGTTCAGATGTCATGTCTTCTGAGTCGCTAATCACACATGAAAAGTGATCAACTAATCTCTTCTTGACTTTCATCACTTGTCATGTTGACTCGTCAATGTCTCGACTGCTTGTCATCATCAAAATGTTCATTGAACTCAATAAGTTCATTGAACTCAAGAGATTCATTGAATCTAAGAAGTTCAGAAAGAAAGAAGAGAGTAAGTGATTGTATTTCAATGCTTCAGAATATCTGATTAATCTGTTTTGAAAGATTTCTTCTGATTGCTTTATCTGTAGTTTTCACTTGAGACATGAGCGTCTTCAGAGTTCGTGACTATCATTGCAGTTCACGCATCGTCTTTTATTCATCAACACAACGCATCTCTTGATGTGATGCTTGTTTATGCATTTGAAGCAACATTCTTTATTTTTGCAAGATTTAGTCATATGATCAAAATTAAAGCACTTGTAGCACTGTGTGATACAACAGTTCTTTTCAAACAATTTGCATAAGCATTCTTGATACAAGTCTAGCATGCTCATGTTCAATAGTCAATTCATCATCATTTTGATTGCAATCTTTATAATGAGCAATGAGTGAGTCTTTTCACTCAAAACTATCTTCTTGAGTTAAGCTATTCTCAGCATCTTTAAATCTTCGTGAAGTCTTGCATTGTCTTTCATCAATCTTTTGATGATCATCTTCTGATTACTTATGTTCAATGTGATGTGTATATTATGTGTCAGTATCGCGAAGCTTCAACGCACTACATGCGCTCAATCTACAATTTTCTTCATTCATTTCTGAGACTTTTTCAGAGCTGCTCAAGCTTCTGAGCTTATTGCGTGCAATGCAACCTCTTTGCTTTCGAGCTTGCAAATTGATATGATTAAATTTTGTTGCATTGTCAACATGTTTTCAATTTTTTGAAAGATCTGATCAACTGACTTCTTTTGTATCTCTTTCATCTCTTTTCTTTTCACTATTTTTACTAGAATTTTGTGTTTCTTGCAAAGCGATGATAAATCATCTTTAAGTCATTGCTTTCTCATCGTTGTTTCTTCTCTTACTATATTGACTCACGATGATGTTTTGAATGTGAAACGCGTATTCTTTTATGCTTGTAGCTGTTTATTGAGAAGTTGAACAAATGTCTTCAACTTCTGTACATTCTTCGCAATGAACACATCTTGATTCTCTTTCTTTTCAATCTTTCTTTCTGAGATATTTTGAAGACGTTGAATCAGCTCTAGAGTCACTTTCTTTCATGAATGATCTTTGCTCTTCTCTTTCTCTAACGTCGATGTCTGTGTTAGCAGATCAATGATGCTGATAACATTTGTCTCGTCATTGCGTGAGTGTTTAAACTTCACATCGTTGTCTCTCTGTAACAGATCAACGTTGCTTGCAATCATCTTTGAATCAGCATTATTGCTGTTCATGCAGTTTGTCATCATCTATTCGTTTACTTGATTCTTACTCTCTCGTTTGTAATACTCTTTTCAAAAATTCGTTTTGCGCGCGTTGTAATTGTTTTTTTCAGAGAACACAGATGAGAAACAGAAATAAGATGAAGAAATAATGATTATCACAGCTCAACATGACTATAAATTAAATGAAAATGCAACGAAAACAGCAATACAACAAAGTATGAGTTCAAATTGAACTTAAAGAAAAAAAGTAAGAAAAGAAGAACATTTATTAAGCATGAAGAATTTACACTTCGAAGAATATCTGTTGATTTCAAAGACATTCTTGAAGAAGTGAACAAGTAAGAATGTGATCATGCAGAATGCAGCTGCCTTCAAGAGAATGATAAAAACAATGAAGAAATCAATGAGAAAGAATTTAGAAGACAGAAAGATAAAGTCAGATAATCGAGATAAAAGAATGCAAAAGATAGTAGAGAAACACATAAACACAGAAGATGTGATGCATATTATAATGAATCAAAAGATGCAAGATGTAAGCATTGAACAAATGCTTACACATTTATTTATTCTTCTTTGAACTTTCTATGCTTAAGTAAAACAACATAAGAAAAAGAAAATGAAAAAGATTGATGACATGCAAGTAATAGCAGTAAAATTTAAAGATTTTTTACTTGAAAAGTTGAACATGATTCTGTATGCAGTAAGATGTTCAAGAACATAAGTGCTGATGAATGATGAGATTTATGTTAAGACATTGCTTGATAATGATGCTGAAATCAACGTTATGTTTGAAACTCTTGTTGTAAGAACTCAGTTGTTTATGCAATGAGACATTCATCTGAATATGATAGAAGTCAGCGAAGCAAAGACTAACATCATTGAATGCTGCAACAACGTGAAGATTGATATTGATGAAGCAAAATTAATGATTTCAATATTTGTGATTGAAAGCAACAAGTACACTCTGATACTGAGCAGATCATATGAGCGAAAAACACATCTATGCATTAACAATACTTTGAAAGAAACTTGTGAAATGACAGTCATTGATGATGATGAAAGAATAATGTTCTTTAAATCAGTTTTAACGCATAATTCTGTCAATCAAGATGTGTTGAAAATATTTCTTAAAAAAGCAAAAAACTTTTTAAATGAGTAAATGAATGCTTTGTTGAAAGTGTATCTGCAATGAGAAGTGTAAGCTTGAAGACTGTTGATTTAGCGCGCTTGAAAAGCTTTGAGATGTTCATTGAAACAGAAAAAGAAAAGAAAAAGAAAGATCAAAGCTTTATTCAATGATTTTGCTTGAACAATAACATGTGATGCACACAGATGTTATGATGTCATTCAAACAGACTTGCGATGTGAATGACATGAAGACTTGATCTGAGTTCAATTCATCAGCATGAAAAGATAAATTATATCAAAGTAATGACAGCATACAAGAGAAAAGTTCAGAAAATTTGATCTGTGAATTTATCAGAGTTAAACAACTCAATATCAAAAGATTTGACAAACTGAAAACAAATTTTATTGACTCAAATCAAATTGAATATGAAAGAGATAAAGTCAGAAAAGTATGATTATTGACTGTTTTTCAAATTCTTCAAAATTGCTTGAGAATTCAGACTGACTTTGAAGTGAGTGAAGAAAATGATATGCAATGATGCTTTAACTCTGCAAGAGAAGAATTTACTATTAAAGATGTTGTTTAACAGAGAAGTAATAATGATCTGAAACTTCTCAGAAATGAGAAAGATAAAAGACATAGTCTCATTCTTGCAACAAATTTGAATGATATCACATGATGCATAACAGACATTCAATTTTTCAGTCTTTAAGACACTTCATTAAATCATCATAAACATGCTCAAGAATTGAATAAAGCATGACATACTGAAATTTTGTCATGACTTGTATCAAAATTTCTGATTTTTGATCAAGAAAAAGTTCAATCAGTATTGCATAATCAATGCAGCGATGAATATGAACAAAATTATCATCAGAGACATCAATCTGTTCTCAGATGTGAATGAATTCTTCAAAGAATTTGTTGATATGATTATGATTTTTCTGATAGATCTGTTTTCTGAGTATAATCAGATTACGCTGACAAAAATATATCAAGATCTCACAATGTTTATGACATCTTTGAGATTATTGCAACAGATGATGTTATTACAAGATGTCATCAACTTCGTTGCTCAGTTTGTCAGAGTCATAATCAAGATATTGAAGAATCTTCTTAAGATATGCAGATCTTTTCTCAACGATATTGAAGTAAAGAGATCAAAGATAATTTATGATAATGCAGAAATTACTTCAGAAGTGCATCAGTTTATGCTGAAGCATATTAAGAATCTCAACTTTGTACTTTTGAACTTTGAACTCATCAATTGCATCATATCTGATGAAAAGTTGCAATTCTGCATGTCGAGCATAAATAGACTGATCATCAAGTTGAGTTTCAATATCAATCTTCTGACTCAACTTGAGTACTCGATATCAATCTTCTGACTCAACTCAAATACTCAATTTCAACATTCTGACTCGATCTGATATCAATTTCAAGTCAATACTTGATTCAAGTTCTCGACTTGACTCGTCAAGAAATCAAATATGATGTCAAGAGAGCTAAATATAGAAATTTTTCCGATTTTTCGCCTTTGCATTATCTTTTTGATAAAAAATCATAAAGAGAAACATGAAGAGAAACATGAAGATTGTTTGATAGAGAGCTTTGATAGAAGACTATGATAGAGAGCTATGATAGAAAGTCATGACGGGAAACTATGAAGACTGTTTGATAGAGAGTCATGAAGAGAAGTCATGAAGAAAAGTCATGAAGAAAAGTCATGAAAGAAAGTCATGAAGAAAAGCTATAATAGAAAAACATGATAGAAAGCTATGATAGAGAGCTATAATAGAATATTTATCTATTTATCTTCATGTCTTGACGAGTCGAGTCGAAAATTTCAAGTCGATACTCGATTTCAACTCTCTGACTCAACTTGAATACTTGAGTCGAACATCTCGACTCAACTTGAATACTCAAGTCAAGAATTCTGACTCGAATCGAGTCTTGACGAGTCGAAAACTCGACTCGATCTCGATGACTCGACTCGACGCGATCAGTCTAAGCATAAAATTATGAGATTTGTTTATGACTTTCATGATTGCAGATCAGAAGATTTCAAAATTATCAAGATTCTAGAATGATGTTTGTGTCATGATGTCATATCTGTTTAAGTGTTCATTGAAGTATGCATGTATTATTGAGTGTAAATAAAGAATTTCGTCTTGATCATTGCATCAATATTTCAACTCTTCAAAAAGAAGATCAAATTCATGTAAAAAAAAGAACAAAAGAAAATCATGAATAAGCTGAAGCTGATATTGATCACTGCATTGATCATGAGAAGTCTGAATTACTCTGAGCAGACAGAAGAAATTATTCTCATCATGAACATAAGTCTTCAAGAATGAAAAGTGATGTTACAGCAAACAGCATTGAATTCTAAGAATCGACATCTCATATGATATGAAAGTGAGCTATGAAATGAGTAAAAGACAAGATATAATGTTGAAAAGTGAGAATGCAGAGATCTGATGAAAACACTAAAGAAGATTCATTACTGATTATACAACATTAAGTTTGTTATTGAAATAGATGTCAACACTCTGATGATGCAACTGAATCAATCTGCATCAGATTTATCAGAAACATTGATGACATGATGACTTGCTTAAATTCGCTTGTTTAATTTTGATGTTCATCATGTTTTCAATCATAAGCATAGCGCACTCGATGAACTTTTGCGCAGATTCAAAGAATCTTCAGACGATGAAGATGAAACTTACGAGAAAGATATAAATGACTTCATTAATGCTCAGTTAAATTTCATTCATCTTTGCTCAGTCAATATAGTTGTTGAAGAAGACATGTCAACATTAAAAGATTTGTATTCAGAACATTTCAAGAAAATAACTTGTTATTTAATCTTCTTATCACGCTTGTTTGAAATGTCAACAAAAGAATTTTGAAAGTTCAAACATGAAGCGCTGAAATTCATAATTCAAGATAAACATTTGTTTAAAAGATTCAATAAGACTGCTTCTGTGCAAAGAATGATGAATCTTCAAGAAAAACGCAGTAATATTCTGAAGAAACTGCATGATGAAAGTGATCATTATGAAAGAAAGAAAATATATCAAAAGAGAATTGACAGATATTAATGAAAGAAGATATGAAAGAATACATGTACATATGTAAAATTCTGTAAAGAATGTCAGTTGCAAGCATCAAGACAAGAGAAGAAAACTTTGCATTCTATCTGAATCTTGAAAGTTTGAAAGAAGATTGAGATGAATGTCATTTACATGCTCTCAAGCAAAGAAAAACGCTATATTGTCTTGACAAGAAATGACTTCTTGAAATGAGTAGAAGAAAGAGTTTTGAGAGCAGCAACTTTGAAAGTGATAGTGAAATTTCTGTGAAAAGATGTAATTTGCAAACACAACTGTTCAAAAAAATTTGTCATGAATGAAGAACTGAAGAACAAAGAAATTGTAGAAATGCTGATCAAGAAATATAAGATAAAGCGAGTGATGATGTTGACTTATCATTCACAAATGAATGATCTTGTGAAGAAAGATCATACAGCTGTTGTGAATGTCTTGATCAAGATGATAGTTAATGAAAGCATGAAATGAGTCAGAAGCTTTGTCAATGTGTTATGAGCAAACAGAATTATTATGAGAACTTTCACTGAAATGACTTCATATTATGTTTTGTATGACTGTGATATTGTTCTTTCTATAAAACTTGATGTTTCAATCTGATAGATTCTTTCATGAGACAATGTTTGCACAACTGATGAATTATTGACTCTTCATGCTCAACAACTTGAACGCAGAGACGAGAATTTGAAGAAAATCATGCTGCATTTGAGAAGAATGAAAAAGATTGACAAAGATGTATGAGATGATCATAGACATGTTCATACTAGTTCAATTCTGAAGAGTAATCTTGTACTGCTGCATGACATCAAATTAAACAACATGCATATGCTAAAATTGACATGAAGATGACTGAGATTTTTTCAAGTAGTGAAGATGAACATTGAAAAAGAATAATATAAAATTGCAGAGCTTGACGAAGTGATCTTGAAAGAAATGATTGCAGAAAATAGATTGAAAAAGCATGTGAATTGAGCATTGAAAAGTGAGATCAGCAATGAACAGAAAAATGAAGATCAGAATTTATTGATGACAACGTTCATTGAAAAAATTATATCAGAAATTGCGATCAATGTTTTGATCAGAAATTCGAATGCGTCGCTGAATTTTATTCACTATTAATTGAAACTCTCTGTGAACTTGAAAAAAGCGTCTGATGCTGAGACTTCTGTTGAGTTGAGATAAGATTGTTCACACTCAAGAGTGCAGCTTCAATAACACTGTCTTGTACAACATCATTCATATTAGCTTTTTCTCTGTCAAGTCATCAAGAAGCGAAGTTGATGTAAGAAGATCATAAGTTGTTAAGAATATCATAAAGTTGCTTTAAGTTACTTAGGCATATGAAAAGCAGAATGAAGATGAAGATGCAAATGTCTGCAATGTCAATATTGAAAGTTTTAAAATGCTTTAGTCTCAAATAAACAAAGCGAAATTCTAATCAATTTGCAAAATACACGCTAAAGTTCACTGTGTAATGATTAAAGCTAAAGCTTAGAGCAAGAATCAAAATTGATTTATGATTGTATATCAGAAAATATATCAAGATCAAAGATTAAGAATATATCAAGATCGACTTAAATGACACATGATAAGATAACATGATGCTACATTAAGTTAATTTAATTCATGTGATACGTAACAGATAATGTAGAGAAATAATCAATCAATCAGCTGAGAAATTTGTTACTAATATCAAGTCATCAACATCTTTCTCAGTTATGACAAGCATAAGTTGCAGAAGAATTATTTGTAAAACTGCAAGCAATTTCTACTAGCGCTGAACTTTAAAAAACTCAGCACATATTCTTTATCTTTTAACATAATTATCATCTCTGTTATTTGAACTTGCACTAAAACATCTAAAAATCTTATGTATTTCATCATCTTTGTTATTTGAACTCACATTAGAATGACTAAACATTTCACGTAATTCTTCACTCAGCATTTGTTTTCTCAGATATTAAAAGCTCACATTGAAGCTTTTGTCAACGAAAGCTCTTATGCATTTTCTCAGAAAAATCTCATTTGAATTCTTTAACTATCTTCACTTTCATCATTTCAGAAAAGCAAATATGACACTTACTAAAGCAAGCTTTGTGATAACGCTGCATCATTTAAGACACTTCATAAATGATTAAAAAGAACTAGTTGATTACTTAAACTCTCTGTGCACAGAACAAGAACAACAGACAGCAATTCATCAATTTCGAAATCAGATTATGCAATTACACGTCAATGTAAAGAATCTGATGTACAGTTTCGTGAAATTTCTTGATAACAATTCACTTTATTCAAGAATGACTAGCGAGAAAGAAGAATGAAAAGCAATGAATATTGAGCATGAAAGAATTGAAAAAGAGAGAAAAGAAATAACTGAGACAAAAAGAATTATGATGAACAGATGAAACTCGAAGCTACTGAATCTTTGAATCTCAAAGAAAAATTCTTCATTGTATTCAGTAAAAAGAGAAGCGATGAATAAAATGCATGCTGTCATTGCAAGAATTCAGAATGAGCATTTGATCAGAGTGATGATGAAGCAAATAGTATATCATAACGTGATGCAGACAATTGTCAACAAAGATCAAGTTTCAATCTTCTTATTTTTACAATTCACAAACTTCAACAAATTGATTATAAATTAAATTGAAGTTATGTTAATGAACAAGAAGCTAAATCACATGAATTGAAGATGAATAAAGTCTGACTTGCTATGTGAATGTATCAGTGACATGATCTTGAAAACAGATCATATTGAGACTGTTTTTAATTCATCAGCAGTCTTGCAGTTTGATTTCAAAAGAAGATCAAGATCATCAATACTATCATTGTAATCAAGACATTCACTAGTAGTATTGAAGAATGAAGACTCACACTTCATGTTGACTGCAAGTAATGTAGTAATGATCTCAGATCTTAATTCATCAATGTCAGTGATGCAAAGTCTGATGATAAGATTTTATTAATCATCAAGAGTTGTCACATCAATCTCTTTTGACATGATTGCTTCATTCACATTGTTAAATTCTTCAAGAACATCACACATACATCTTTTTATATCTTCTCATTTTCTTATCTTGATTGCTTCAATGCTCTTGAAGTTAGCAGAATATGATGAACAAAGACTTGCTCTTTCACTAGATGTAATCATGAATAACGAAAAGATTCTTCTACAATACAGCTTAGAAATAGAAATGAGTGATACTGCAAATGTCTATAAGAAAGCTATCATTGTGACAGTGATTGAAAGCATATGATTGAAAGTTCAATGATTGCATTATCAAATCATCAAAAATATCTGAAAGATAAAAGAAAGTAAAGCATGCTTTTGTATATGAATGTTTCATACATGAAAGCAAAGACTTGATTATCTTGATTTGATATCTTTGATCACGACAATGAAGTTGCTGAGAGAATATCATTTCAAAACTAAGAATAAAGAAATGTTTATATATCATTCACATCTTCAGAGACTGAAAAATAAACTCAAGCTATTAATGAATGAGCTGTTGTTTGAAATACTTATTGATCATATAAATATCATATATGACTATAGATTTCAACTAAATTTCATGAAAATTGATGTCACTTTTGCAGATTGATTTCATTGAGATAGTCATTTCTTTCACTTTACTGACTCACTACAATTATTTCAACTATGATCACATATGTTACAGAATTACAAGATTGATATGTTTCTGATTTGTAACATGTTCATAAAAAAGATTAAGTATCAGAAGTGAAAGAAAAACGATGCAATAATGTTATCAAATGTGTTTGATTAAATATTGAATAATAATACATGAGTCTTGATAAAAGAGAAACTAAACATGTACTTATGACATCAAAGAGATGACTTAGATCTTACAAATCACAACTAATTAAGAACAACTATATATATCACGTTGCAACAACTAGTACGTCAGAATATAATGTACTATCTCATTACTATGATTCTTTGATTGAATCACGAAATTGATCTTCTGATCTTTTCATATTTCATGAAAATTACTTTCAAGAATGATTCAGAACTTATAAGACATGTAAATCTGAATGTCAATAATTTAATGAGTGATAAAAAACAAAGTTGAATTCAGAGCACAGTAATGTTTGCAGACGAGTCAATTAATAAAGATGATGAATTCATTCTTGATTTACATCTTTGCATGAAAGAATGATGAAAAGAAGCAATCAAGCGAAATTTAGCAACGAATGAATATACTCACTGCGTAGTACTTGAGATGTTCAACAAGAATGATTCGCGAAGATCAGATCTGAAATGAGTGAATCAATCTTGCTTCGCAGACAGTGTTTATTTCTGAATGTCACATTTATCACATGACAATAAAGATAAATCTGATGAACAACGCATTGCAATGTTCATCTATCACACAGCGATCTTCAAAGATGAAGTCAACATGAAAATTGCAAAATGTGAAACTAAGAATGAAGTGATCATCACACTATGAAATCAAAAACTCATTGACGCAATCTCTTCTGAACTAAAAAACAATAGACAAGAGAAAGTATTATTTCATCATTCTGTCATTATAAGAATTCGAGAAGTATGTTTGACATTAAATGCGCTGATAGATCTTTGAAGCTGAAATTTGATGAAGATGTTGAAAGAAAGAAGTTTTTTGTTTGATCAGAATCTGAAGCAAGTAAAGAAGTTTGTTGAATTTCATCGAAAATCTGCATTGAATCAGATGAGAAAAGCTTATGAAAGAAAATGAAAGAGACAAAGATTGCAATCTACAAGTCTAAATTCTATTTCTACTGCGTCAAGAATGATATCAAGTCAATGAAAGACAATGAATGAAAGCATTCAAAAGCAATTGCTTGAATGTTAATGATAGATTGTATTCTTTCTATTTTCTCAAGCGTTGATGAATAAATTGTTCTCTTGCTGTTTTCTTTCTGTTCTCTTCTTGTTTCTTTCTGTAATGATCAAGAAATGATCATTAATTAAATGAGAAATAAATATTATGAGACTGCTTGCAACATTCTTACGAGATAGTTAATAAGAGAAAAAAGATCAAGATCTGAGTCAATGATAGAAGAGTTGAAGAATGTTTCTCAAGTGTACATATAAATGTCATTGCAACTTGTAAATAAACATCAAACATATACACGTTTTACAGTATCTTTTTACTAGTATGATCATTGTACATGTTCATTGTTTGCTTTCTTTATTGCTTTGATACGACTTTTTATATTGCATTTGTACTCTATTTCTTAACAATGTCATAATGTCAGATCATCGTTCAAATTTAAGACATAAATCATCAATCTAGATTGAAAACATGATCATCAATTCAATCATGATCATCTTAATTTAGTCACAACAATTCTATTTCAATTATTGTAATCATGCATGCAAATCTTTGCAATTTTAAGTCTTGAAACTATTATTTAGTTCTGATTCTGCTCAATTCATGTATAATAGAAGTTTGATTCTCGTTTTTTTCTTTTGCTCTTTGTCTTTCATCTTGTACATTATTTAATATATGTCTTGTATTTAAATTCTATCATTAATAATATAACATTCTTTTATATTGATAGTAACTTTAGTTTAGTTTCTGACATTACAAAAGATTTACACTTTCTGCAACATTTTCATACGTTGAAATCTCATTCTAGTTAAACTGATTTAAATTGATCATCAAGTCAAGTTTTCATATCTATATTTTGACTCAACTTAATTACTCAATATCAATTTTCTGACTCAACTCAAATACTTAATCTCAACATCATGATTCAACTTGATATCAATTTCGAATCAGAATTCAATTCAAGTTCTCAATTCAACTTATTAAGTAATTGAAAATGACATCAAGAGAATTAAATATAGAAATTTTTTCAATTTTTCATCTTTGCATTATCTTTTTGCATTATCTTTTTGATAGAAAGTCATAAAGAAAAACATGAAGAAAAGCATGAAGAGAAACATGAAGATCATTTGATAGAAAGCTTTGATTTTAGACTATGATAGAAAGCTATGATAAAAAGTCATGACAAAAAACTATGAAGATTGTTTGATAGAAAGTCATGAAGAAAAGTCATGAAGAGAAGTCATAAAAAGAAGTCATGAAGAAAAGCTATGATAGAAAAACATGATAGAAAGCTATAAAGAAGAATCATGAAGAGAAGTCATGATAGAAAGTCATAATAAAAAGTCATAATAGAATATTTATTTATTTATCTTCATATCTTAATGAATTGAATTGAGAATTTTGAATTAATACTTAATTTCAATTCTTTGACTTAACTTGAATACTTAAGTTAAACATCTTGATTCAACTTAAATACTTGAATTACTGATCACATCGAGTCAAGTTATTGAGATTGAGTTAAGTTTTCAGCTCATTAAGACTTGATTTGAATCAGAATTCTTGACTTAAATATTTGAATTAAGTCAGAATTCTTGACTTAAGTATTTAAATTAAGTCAGAAGATTGAGATCAAGTATTGACTTGAAATTCTTGACTCAACTCATCAAAACATGAAGTGAAGTACTATTAATATTTATTTAAATGTTTAATAATGCAACAAAGTAATGCAATTGATTGAAGAAAATTTATGCTTGTTTATTTACTACTGCTAATCTGAAATCACTATTATTTCATCATTCTTCTTCTTCTTCTTCTTTTTCTCATACTTCTTCTTGTACTTCTTCTTGTACTTCTTCTTATACTCATTCTCGTTCTTAATCATATTTGCATCATCATTTCTCTTGCTAAATTTCATCTTCTTATCATCATCATCAATCTCAATGATATCATCAGATTCATCATCTGATGACTTTAATGAATTAACTATCTTTCAATCAATTGCATTTTTTTCATTTGAAAATGTATTCATAAATTTGTTGAATTCTTGTATGATATTTAAATCATTCATCATCTTCAATTCATTCAATTCTTCATGATGTAAAATGCGTTGTTGAATTAATTTAATAGTAAATATCATGTATTTTGACATGTTTTTTCCAAGTTCATCTTGTTGTGTAATAGTTTAATGCATACATTAATCTTGTCTTTCACATCAAACACAGTATATACATCAACAGTAGAAGTAGTATTGAATATCATCTTCATGATTATTGTTAGGGGCCAGCATAGAGCGAGTCATATGGGTGTAATGTAACGAGTATATAAATGCTAAGGAAGGAAAGTATCTAGAAGGGAAGAGCCGGCTATCTATATGACTCAGGAGAACATAAGCTAACCCTGAATAGGGTTGGCCTCGGAACAACCCTATAGCCTAGCGGCGAGCGGCCGGCGATAGTCATCAACATAGCCACCAACATAGCTACCAACATAGGTGCGTAGCTAGGATCGTAACAATTATTGCTTTAAGCTTCACTTGCTTTGCAATTTTCTTCTTTCTCATCTTCTTCATTAAATTTATCTTGAGGCATTGAGTTATTATACAATCAGCTTTTGAAACATATATGCATTATTCGAATGCATTATCATGTAAACTCTTTTTCAATTGATCATTTATGATTATATCTTGCATATTATTCAAACAATTACAACGCACGCAAAGCAAATTTTTGAAAAGAGCAATACAATTAAGACAGAATGAATCTAAAAGATGAATAAACAACGATGAATTGCATGAACTGCAGCAATGCTGATTTAAAGATGATTGCAAGTGATATTGACTCATCATGAAGAAACAGTAACGTGAAATCGAAAAGCTTATGCAATGACAAGAAGTATGTTGTTAACATTATTGATTTTCTAATACAGACATCAACGTTAGAGAAAAAGAAGAACAAAAATCATTCATGAAAAGAAGTAGCAGTGAAGCTGATGCAACATCTTCAAAACGATTCAGAAGAAAAAAACAATGAGAATCAGAATGTGTTCATTGCGAAGAATGTACAGAAACTGAAAACATCTATACAACTACTTAGCAAGCAGCTACAAACACAAGATAGCATGCAAATACAAAATAGCATATGCTTCTCATCAAGAATCACATCATGAGTGAACGTGACAAGAGAAGAAGTAACAATGAGAAAGTAATGTTTCAGAAATGATTTGTCATCACTTTGCAAGAAATGAGAAGTCATGATGAAGATAGTAAGAAGAAAGAAAATAAAGAAGATACAAAAGAAATCTATTGAACAAATTTTTCAAGAAATCACAAATGTATTGACAGTTCAAAGAGATCTAATCATGTCTCTTTGCAAGCTTGAAAGCGAAGATATCACACTTTATGCAGTGAGTTCAGAAGCTTAAGCAAATCTGAAAAGATTTTAAACATGAACAAAAGAAATCATGAACTTGATGCATATAATGTATCAAATCTTTGCTGTGCTAGCACATGAGATATACATCACAATAAACATAAATAATCAGAAAGTGATCATTAAAAGATTGATAAAAGACAACGTAAGACTTCATGAAAATCTAAAGATTCTAAGAATAATTTAACTTAAGAAAGTAGTTGAAAGTAAGAAGATTCACTCATCGCTCATCATAAAAATTGTAATCAAAGCGATGATAAATTGATTAATGAATGAGAGCATGTTAAACTTATATCAAGAATGTTCATGTAAACTGTTTGAAAAGAACTGTCACATTACTCAGTGCTACAGATGCTTTGAATTTGATTATATGATCAGATTTTGCAAGAAGAAACAACGTTGCGTTAAATGCACAGACAAACATCACATCAAAGAATGCATGATGTCTTTAAATAAAAGATGTTACATTAACTGCAATGAAAATCACAAACTTTGAAGATGCATCTATTTCAAATAATGACAGCAGATGAAACAGATGTCAAAAATCTACAGAAACAGATCAATCAAATATTTGAAAGTATCAAAATACAATCATGCATTTCTCTTGCTGTTTCTGAACTTTCTAAGCTCAATGAATTCATTGAGTTCAACAGACTTCGTAGATTCAACAAACTCTTCAAGCTCAACAATCATCATGTTAAAAACATGTAATCAAGACGTTGAATTAAGATGACAGATAATAAAAGTTAAGAAGAGATGAGTCAATTTCTCTTCATGCATGACTAGTGACTCAGATAAGACGACATTTGAGCAGATTTAAAAACGCTCAATCAAAAAGCATGAAAGACTCTCAGTGATTGAAAGTGTTATGATTTTAGTCTTTATTTATTCTTTCTAGTCTTCGTCTTGATTTCATTCTAATTGAGTCTAGTGAGCATTCAAGCTAGAAATGATATCATTAAAACTCTGCATCATATGTGTAAGATGTCAACTCAATCAAGTTTAGCACAGAGCTGAGAAATACACATATAAGAATTGAGTTCTTTTCTGTAGATACTTTTCTGTTACGAAAGTCGTACGATCAGAACTATGTATGAGTGAAGACATGACATTCTCTATCTAAGATTGAGATATTTATGTATCGTCATGACTAAAATAGAAAGAAATCATGAATGAACTCGAGAGTGAGCTCGAAAGTGAGCTCGAAAGTATTCTTGAGCGAGATTCATAACAGTTTTCTTCTTTTGAAAAAAAGAACAACGTTCTCGTCGTGTAGAAAACAAAGTAGTAAATGAAATAAGTCGTGTATCAATGCTGTAATCGTGAAAAGAAAAAGAAACTTCACTCGATATTTTTCTTGTGATCTTGTACAATAATCTTGACATCATTCAAAGTCGTCATATTCTTGATCAGCGATCGATGCAAAATTCAATTGTTCTCATACATTTCTGTGATAGTCTCATTGTATGTAGTTGCGTTGACAATCTCGTTCTTAAGTTCGCGCAGCAAGACGTAGCTCATGCGTTGAAAACTCTCAACATTCTCATAAAGCTCATTGAATTTGCTTAGAGAAATGTATTGAATCTCATTCTCGAAGTTCTGTTCATTCTCGCTGAAGCTCATCACAAGATATTTATCGTTCTTGATCTTCTTTTCGAATGTGATCTTGATCTTCTTTGATGAACTGTTGAACGTTGCAATTCTACGCTTAGATGCGCTGTCGTCTATGACGATCATAACTTTGATAGATACGTCGATCGATGCAGAGCTGCTGACTGAGAAGAATTTTTGATTATCGAAAGTGTAGATTTCAGATCACATGAAAGAGATCGAAATCAAGTCTCGATGAATTAATTCGATTCTCAGCAGATTTACTGAGAAAGAAATCTTATTGACGTAGACTTGAATAGCTGAGCGTTTGATGAAAATCATGAGCTTTTTCTCGAGCTTTCGATTAAGTATCTGAGATCATCTCAGACGTCTTTCGTCATCTTCATGTAGTTCGATGTTTTCGTACATCACTATATAGTGTCACGTTTTCGTTGTGTGAGCGAAAGTGACGACGAAGCAATCGACGAGAACTCTATTTGCTCGCAGATCACGCTTGACAAAATCGACGTTTCATTCTTTGAAATCAGCTATTCTCACGTTCAGAATTTTTCACACTCAATAGTTGAAGAGAATTGTCTCTGCTGACGATAAATATTTCGATTCGATTTTGTCGAAATCACAATTCATGTATGTGTCGTACAAAGAATATGATGCAAAAAGATTCATCTTGACGTTATTTATTAAAACGTTAATTAATTTGAGTTGAAAAGCACTTGTGTTATAGATTTAATAAATTGAACGATGAGTAATCATCATGCTGATGAACGAATTCAAGATCGTCACGTTCTCATCTTTAAACAACGCACTCTTCTTGATCTTAGCTGAGATCTCTACATTTTTGTCGTTCTTTGAGATTTCTACATTCTCGTTGTTCACAGTCATATCGATAGTGATCTTGAAGTTGATCATGTTAAACGACTTGTCATCATCGATCTCTTTGAAAGCAGTCTTAATGAGATTGCTTCTGATTGTCTTACGAGTCGCAGAACTAAATGTCATTTTGTTCTGATGTGAAACTTCGATTCAATCTGCAATGATATTGTTTTCTTGTATGATATGATCAAAATAAATGTGTGTTTGTGAGAAAAGTGTATGTAGAAATGATTGATGTCGATGATTTGTAAAATGTAGATGAGATGAACATGAAAGAAGATTGATTATCGTTGTGAATATTCAAGCTAGTGATAAGTGAATATTTGTGAAAAAAGTGAATACTCGAAAATTAATAGTTCTTTCTTAGTGTAAAAATGTTAGAAAGCTTCATTCGATGATCTAAGATAAACGAGCTCTTTCTCGAGTGCAAACTCGAACTTGAGAAGATTGTCTCATTTCATATTGCTCAATCAGTTTCACTGCGTTTTTCAAATCGTCGACGAAGTATTACACGTTGTGCTCGTCGTCATATTCTCTTTATTTGATCAGATATTGACGTTGATTTCGAAATGTGCAATGACGAATGAGTCGCTTTATCTCGTACTCGAGTGTCTCTTGATTATCTTTCTTTCATATGAAAGATGATTCATAATTTTGAACTCTATTGTAGAGATTCTGATCTTCGAGAGTCAATTTCAGCTGAGCTATGCTGATGATCGAATGTATCTTCATGATTGAAGATAACGTCAATCTGCAGACTAAATCATTGAGTATCATTTTCAATACTTTGAATGATTTCACTCTTTGTAATGTCAGCTTTCGATTCTCGACGTCAGAAATCTCATATTCATGATGTAATCATAAATAGACGTTGTTGTCAAGTTTTATTGTAATGAGTTTATGAGACTTATCATATCTGACTTTCATGACAACATTTGCGAAGATCATAATGCTATCAACTTCGTCTCTCTTCATTTGACGTAGTCACATGTAGTTCTTGAATGACAAGTCGAGTGTATGCAATAGATCAACTGTGTCTTTAACTGTTTGATCGTAAAGAATTTCGTTAAGCGCGACTTTCGTCGATTGATTTTTGAAATTGTTTGTCGTATCTTGTAAATAAAATAGTACAATGATTCAGTCTTCATCTGAATTCGTCGTGACGAAGAATCGAATGATGATTTCGATCATCTGATTCATTCGCTTGAACATTTCATTCATTTGTGAATGATATGAGATAAATGTAAGCAACGTAGTGCTCAATCTTTCAAACATGAATCTTCAAAACGACGACATGAATTTGAAGTCTCTATCGCTAATGATGACGCAAGAAATGTCTCACTCGTGAATCATTAGAACTGAGATAAGACAAAGAACTCAATTCTTGACAATGTTCATCATTTTCTCAGACAACAACAAAATTCTCTTCGAGAATTTACATGTTATCATAAGTAATGAGTTCAAACCGTTCTTAGTTACGAAAAGCGTCACGATGAAATTCATGATAATGATGTGATGTGATATGAGCAAGCTGATTATGAGTTGTAAAGATTCATAGAGTCTATGATGCTTCGTCTGATTGAGATTACACTCAGAACAATGAGTGATATAAGTTTTCAGTCGTCTACTCAGATGCTTAATGTATGAAGAGCGCGAAATACGATCATATGATCGATGAAAATTCACATGATGATGATTGTCATGTGTCATTTGAAAAATCTTCTTTTTCATAGCGATCGAAATGCATAATCTTTCTCTTTCGTCGTTCGAATTAATGTAGTATAGTAGCTCGTTTCTGTGCTTGAACTTGATATTAACAAGCTGCTCGTCTCATTCTTCAGCGTTCTTAATCATTTTAAGTATATCATTTCAATGATTATCAGTCTCGTATTCATTCTTTAGACGCGTCTTGAATTCATTCTTCATTTTCATCAATGTTACATGAAACACGAGTTGAAATTCGACATTTATGAGACTAAGAATCTCTACTGAATGTTCATAGAGTACATCAAGAATTCTCGTCTCGTTCAAAGTGTCAAGTGCAATGTTGATCTTCAAACGAAATAGAGCATCTGAAACAACGTTCGTTTTGTTGACTTTGTGACGTATGACAATATTGAAACTCAAAAGATATTGAGAGACACGCATCAATCTAAGATTAAGTTTGTTGATACTCGAAGTAAAAAGACTTGTTTGTCTTGATATTGATATTGCTGTCGAATGATCAATGTAGATAATGATCAAAGAAACGTCTGTGAAATCGATCAAATGACGAACTCTTTTAATGATTCAGACGATGTCTGCGACTTTTAGCTCTGTTGATCAGTAGTTAGTTTCTGCAGTATTCAACATTCTGCTGAGAAACAGAATGAGTTCAACGAAGGTACGAGAAATGAGTTTAGTGTTGTCAACGACAAAGTTTTTGACGTGATATATCATGAAAGCGAAATCTCAAGCTTTGAACGCGTCAAGATCGATATAAAGCTGACGTTTTGAATCGAAATGAGCGAGAAAAGTTGACACACTAAAGACGTTTTTGAGATCGCTAAAAGCTTCGAGCTCTTTATTCATTGACTCATAGAACTGTTTATCTGTTATTCGTTTTTGAGTAACTTTGCTATCTTTGATGTTTGACACTTCTTTGAATAGAGTCGTTTTTCTCTTCTGCAAGAATCATGCTCATTGAGCATATCATGATATTGAGAAACAAAGTCATTCAATGAGATCTAAAAACGTTTTTAAATTTCGTAGATTGTCTGAAAATTGAAGAGAGATAATGATCTTTATTTTGTTCTCGAAAGTGAACATTTTCAGACTATCGACTCGTTGATTTAACAAGATGATTAAAGAGTAGTCTAGAAAGCTCTTATTAGAGATCAGATTTACACATCGAGCATGAAATAGATCAAAAATGTTTCGTAAATGTTGAAGATGATTCTTCAAGATGAGCGAGAAAATGATGATATCATCAATGTAAGCACGAGTAAATTTTCAATATGAACGCAGCATTGCGTCAGTCTGTCTTTGTACATACGAGAATGATCTCTTGTATCTCATAAGAGTCACATTGAATTTCTCTTGTTCTCTGTGACTTACAATGATGAATTTAGAATGATTCGATCGATGAACAAGAAATTGATGAAAGTAGTTGATTGCATCTACGATGAAAATATGAGAGTATTTCGTGATGACTGCGATGATCTCGCTTTGTTGTTTCATTGAATAGTTATTAATTTCGATCATTTCGTTGAGATCTCTCAAATCTACTATCATGCGTTCTTTGCGAGTTTCATCTGAAAAATTTCTTCAAATCACGAATACTGAGAAACTGAAATCGATGAGTTAAGTCGAAAATCTCATTTTGTTCTTCTCATGCAATTTGTCGAGCGTAGAATCGATAATCTCTCTTTTCTTTCTTTCTACAAATCATACGCGCGCGAGTTTGAAAATCGCATTTGATTTCAAGATAATCAACATTCATTCTTTCTTGAGTATTGTAACTATCATGTCTTTATCTTTGAAAAGATCTTGATATTCATCAATCAGATTGATTAATTTCAAAGAATTAAACTCATATATAGTGACATCATTGAGAAGAATGATTTCGAGCTTGAGATCAATTTCGAAAATGGCATTGAACGTCACGACATGAGCAATCATCATCACAACAACACTTTTGTTGACATGATTTCTTCTAACTTTTCTTTCGTCTTAATTCATTCACTCACATGCTGTCAGATTTGCATCTGTAAATATGATTATGTAACATTCTTGAATGATATTGTACTTGATAACAAAGTCTAATTTGATTTTGCGTGACAAAGTTATTGAACTCTTTGTCACGTTTCGAATCTGAACGAAAGACAGCTTGATGTTCACAATGTGAGCGAAAACATCGTCATCATGTCTCAAGTTCTGACTGTATTGAGATTCAAATAAGAAATTTCGATCATCAAATAAACTTTTCTCATTAAAGAAGACGAAAACTGATGTCGTAAGTTCTGATGAAAGATTTATCGATTTTTGAGCTTGAATGATGCGTCTAGTGTTAGAATGAAGACGAGCTTTGCTGTTAATATCGATCATCAGATCTTGACAGCTTTCGATAATCATTCATTGATGATGCAAATTCAGTATTATGCATTCTGAACTGATCACATTTGTTTCAACAAGCATTTTGACATTTAGTTGATCTACTAAATGTACTTCTATGATAAGAACAGTGATAGCGAGTTTTTCATTTACAAGTTCATTCAGATGAATACTTATGATAACAAATTCGTTAGTGTTGATCAATTTGTTACTCACGTCTCTAATTGAGATTGAGAACTTCATGATTTGAATCTGAAGATCTGAAATGCTATTCAAAAGAAACTTTCTATCGATCATGATAATAGAATTGTCAAAATCAATGCAGATATCATGAAAAACATCATTGTCAAAAGACGTTTTGACTGTAGCATAATGCGCTTCATGAAAAGCATAGTCGATGTCTTCATAGAATTTATCGAGTTGTACTGAAGATCGTATAATGTGATGAGTATCATTCAACAGTATATTATTGATCACGACTGATACAAGTCTCTCAACGAGTGAATCTTGATTTGATCAATGAGTCTTTCTCAGATGCTTAAATAACTTTGTCTTCGACGTAAAACCATCTTTACACGTCATGCATATGTGTTCGAAAATATTTCTTTCGATTATCGTGATGAAATTAACCTTCTGATCATCGTAAGCTTTCTCTGACTCGTAGAACTCGTCATAAAAATTGTCATAGACATCATTTCTTGAGTGCATATTCTCGCTGTGATAGAATTTCTTTTTCAAATCGATATTATCATCGCTTGTATTCTCGTCAACGACACTGATCTGATAGACTCTTTGTGATCGTTGCTGATATTCTTCTTGAAAGTTATGTTCTTGAAACTCATGATATGAGCTCAAGTTCTGATCAACATTTTGATCATATTCTCTGTTCTGAGTTGTTTGATTCGAGTTTGATCTAAAAGACTGACGCTATCTTAAGTTCTGTTCATTCTGTGAATTGAACTTGTTTGCGAAAGTCGCGATGATCTGCAGTCGTGACTGCGACTGAGATAGCTTGACGTTTGAGTATTGATTTTGTTCTTGAGACTGATTGTGATCATTTCTTTCTGATGAGTACTGATGCTGATAGATTGAGTAAGTCGAATTCTGAAAACGATTTGAGTAGAAGAATGATTGAAAGATAGATCGAATTTCTTGATTCTGACAACTAGATGAAAAATCTTCATTATACTGATCATTCTGATCTGATCGACTCGATCAATTATCTTCTCGTTTGTGATAATTATTGTTACGCAGTAGTCTGAATGCTATGACTCATCATTCATGTTTGCAGTCATCTATATCTGACATGAACGAGTTCAGTGTGATTTGATCATTCGAACGTTTGATGTCTTGTCGAAGTTTCAAATCAATGACATTGTACATAATGTCAAGTTGATTCTTGACATTGTTGAGTTTCGCATCTTTGACTGCTTGAATAATTTTCTGAGCAAAAGATCGAGACTCACGTCGATTGAACGCGTCTTGAAGAGTATACTTTTCGTTCAGCATTGAATTGATAGTCACATTTGATGACTGACTAAACTGTTTGATCAGCAGTTGAGCTCATTCATCAAGACTATCGTCGTTTTCGTATTTCACGATACGTTTCTCAATATCATCTAGTGTATATCATCATTCTAGAGCATCTTCTCGTAGACTTAGTCATAGATTGATTCATATCAATTCGTCTGTCTTGAGAATCATCATTTCTTTTGCTCTTTCGAGAAAAAGATGAATGTTTCTAAAATACATGTTCTTGCTCATGTGCTTCAGAGCAGATTCTGTGCTGACGAATCTGTCGTCGTACCTAGAATCAAAATATTCAACATCGCTTGAGTTTCAGCAATCATTGACATTTTCATTGTCACTTGAGTCATCAAATTCTGAAGAATCACGATCATCTGATGAGTTCAAGAATTTCTGTCAAGCTGAATGATCTTGCATAAATTGAGCTATGTCTTTGACTATGATGCGAACATCGTATTCTGAATTTCAAGCTATAAAATGTGAGACGTTTTGTTGTCTCTGCTCATCTCGATCAAATCAATCTTGTTGTTCTTTTCTCTCTTGATGATCTTGTTGCTCTTGAGTAAACATTTCGTTTAAATTTTCGAAAGACTCGATGAGATTTCGTGAAAATTCTTCGTCTATGAAAGTCTGACTTGTTAATTTATTCATTCTCTCTTGTCGAGATGCAAAAGAGTTTGTGAGTGTTGAACTGACATTGAGTGAAATTTCAAGTCGTCTATTGAAGATAATTTCGAAATCAATGTTGAATCTAGATCTTAATGAGATGTTCTCTGTGAAGAATGAATTGAGTGAGAGAATCAGAGCAATCTCAATGATCAGCAAATTGATCGACAGAGCTCTGACAATATCTGCTGTGACTGTATCGAAATTACACACGTTCGTTCAAAGTTGCTTCTTATCTACGACTCATTCATTTGATCATGCAACTGAGCTGAAGTTCAGATCAATAAAGTCGATGAAGTAGTTAATGAAATCAACGAAAATCTCTCTAGTCTTAGATCTAGTAGTACGCTCAACTCTCTTTGCAATCAAAGAAATGTCGTACGGTTGAAAATTTGAGAAAGTAACGTACTCGACAACAACTTTGATGACGTCGCTGAGTACGATAGTGACAAAAGAATGATTGATATCGATAAAAGTCTTGAGCAAGAATGAGATCATCATCACTTGTTGATTTGAGAAAGTCAGCTTGAAGAACAAAAGAAAGAGTTCTAATCGTTGTAATAGTTGAAACTATTGAACTGATGCTTTCTAAATCATGATGAGATTTAGATCGCAAGATCAGATTTGATGCTATCATTGTTACGAAAGTTGTACAATCAGAACTATGTATGAGTGAAGGCATGACATTCTCTATCTAAGATTGAGATATTTATGTATCGTCATGACTAAAATAGAAAGAAATCATGAATGAACTCGAAAGTGAGCTCGAGAGTGAGCTCGAAAGTATTCTCGAACAAGATTCATAACATTTTCTTTCTTAGCATTTATCTATTAGTTAAATGACACTCATATGACTCATTCTATGCTGATTTCTAACAGTAGATAAATGCTAATCAACTACTCTGCTATCGACGTGTAGATGATACGAAATAATCTACTTCGTTTATTCAGAAAATTTGCAAGAAATTCTTTGAATTACTTTCATCAAATTTGTTCAAATTTATCAAAATCATCAATTTTTCATTATCACAATCTATCTATCTTTATCTTCTTATCATGATACGCGAAAACGAGTCAGTTGAGTCATGAACAGCTCGCTTGCTTAAAAGCACTGCAAATAAACAAGTTTCTTTACTATCTTTTGATGTATCAACTGAAGCTAAGAACATTGAGATCTCATAAAACATTAAGATTGAAGAACAACTACGTCAGTGAGCTCTTGATCAGTCGAACGACATCATCAAGATGTTAGATGAGTTAAGAGATCAGCGAAACATGACTTTGAAATGCAATGAGCACTGAATCGTTCTACAAATTGAACATATCAAGAGACTGAAACAGCTAGAGATCAATCGCGCGTCAATGAACATTCTAAAAGAGATAAACACTCAATTACGAGAGAAGATGTTGAGTCTCAAAGATAGACTTAAAGAAGTACAGTGTTCAGCGAATCAGTCTCAATCTCAACAGTCTACTGAGTCTCGATCTAATATGAATCATTTATCTTAACAAGATATCGAGTTGCAAGCTTCTACTGAGAATCATACTTGATGAAAGACGTTCAAATCATTGTTCAAATCATTCACAAATGATCATTAATGATTCTACAAATTTTTGAACTCATTTATATTCATTGATGAAGATGAATTGAGTTAAAAAGATTGAAGAAACAAGATGAATGACAAGCTGATTGTCAATGTTGATCTGTTTGCTAATGAGACTATCTGCATTGTTTACATGATTTCTAGATTAGAAGATGACGCTGTTAAGCACATCTTTGCTTGATGTTATTTTGACTCTTCGAATTCATTCTACATGATCTACGAGCTATTTGATCATTTGAAAGAAATATACGATGAAGTGAATAAGAATCAAAAGTGTTGTCGCGAATACAATGCTCTGAGATAAGCAGACAAGTTCTTCAATGTCTTTTATTTCAACTTTGTAGAGCTATTCAATTATCTTGAATATGATGATTGCACTCTGATGAATGATCTTCAGAATAAAATTAATAATCGCTTGCAGAATGCTCTATTGATTTGTCTCGAAGAATTCACTTTGCTCAATCAACTAAAGTTCTTTCTTCAAGATGTGAATAGTAAACAATGAGTTAATTATCAGCTTCGCAGCGAACGTTGCACTATCATCATCAAAGTCACTGTTGTATCTGACAAACGCGTTACTCTCTTATCGATGATGATTTCAGTAATCAATTATGTTAAGTTAACTATCTTTTCTATTTCTGAGTCAGCAAGATCATTAATCATCTGCTACATCTGCAAGATTTTGAATCACTTGTTCAAGAATTGTTCTCAGCTGAACAAGATTAACATTTCTGCTTCTCAAGCTTTCATTTTTCATTTACATGAAATTGTCATTTCAAAGAATAAAAAGAATGAGAAAATGTTTTCTTTCAAGAATAGCGAGGCAAAAAACTAGTGACTTTCATCAAAGACGCGATGAAAGATGTGTTAATTTCTTCAACGATGAGCATGTCAAATGATTCTTTTGCTTCTGAATCTTTGATCATTGAATGTGTACTTTCTAACAATAAAATTAGTTACTCATTGAAGTCATTGATTGACATCGAAGCTGCTGACTATTCGTTCATTGATGAAGTGATTATGCAGATTGTTTGTGATCAGTTGCAAATTGAGTCTCTGACTTTGATCAAAGCAAAGTCAATTCGAGAATTCAACGATCATTATGCAAAAAAACTCATTACTCATGTCATCTATTTGAATCTGACTGTTCAAGATCATACGATTGACATTGCTTTTATGTTGATCACTCAATTAGATCAACATCAAATGATTCTTGAAAAAACATGAATGAACAAAATCAATCTAGTGATAAATATGCAAATCAATTCTCTTTGATTTTCGAATTTCATTTCTAGTCAGAAATCGATTGTTCTACTCTCAAGCAACAAGACAATCATGAAACAGATAAGTTTGACTTCTACTCATATACTGAAGAGATCTTTCACTACATCTCAAGTCAGTCTGAAATCATTCTCTTTCAGTCAGTTCAATGAGAGGTCAGTTAAACTAATTGAACAGTTAAAATCGCGTGACGCGACTTTAACTAACGTCAAAATCTTTAAATCGACGTCAAATTCATTGAACATTGTCATGATCAAAGCTGCAACTTATAGAATGTTAGTCAAACAATCAGATGTGAAGATCTTTGCTGTTACCATCTTGAAAATTGATCGACTCATAATTACAGTTGAAAATAAGTCTGAAGAAGTGAATCTGCATGAACTTTCACACGTTAAGACTCTTGAGAAGGTCAAAGTCAAGCTTCTCTTCAAGTATCATGACTATTTAGACGTGTTCGATCGAGTTATGATTGATCAGCTATCATTTCATTGTTTCTATGATCACAAAATTGAGTTGATCGATGAAGAAACATCTTCTAGAAGCAAACTTTATCAGATGTTTGATCACAAACTTCAGAAGATAAAGAAATATCTGATTGATTATTTAAACAAAGAGTTCATTTTCTTCAGCTTCGCATCATACGTCTCACTCATCTTGTTCATCGAAAAGAAAAACGAAAGTCTGCGTTTCTGCGTCAATTACAGAAAGCTCAATGCTTTGATCAAATGAGATCATTATTCTTTGTCATTGATAGATGAGACTCTCGCTTGTATACAAGAAAGCAAGTATTTGACTCGATTGAACATTATTATCGCGTTCAATAAACTTCGTATTCACTCAGATAGCGAAGATTTGACTATCTTTATTATCTTCTTCAACTTATACAAATATTATGTAATGCTTTTTGAATTAACAAATGAATTGACATTCTATCAACATTATATGAACGACGTATTGTTCAAATATCTACATCAGTTTTGTCAAATCTATCTAAATGACATTATCATTTACAGCAAGATTCTAAAAAAACACAAGCGACATGTACAATTAATCTTGCATCGACTATGAGAGATTGATCTACAGATAGACATAAACAAATGCAAGTTTCATGTGCAGAAAATCATCTTTCTAGAACTATTGATATTCATTGAAGAATTGAAGATGAATTCTTGAAAAATACAAGTCATTGTGAAATGATCTACACTCAATAATCTCACTCAGATATAGTTTTTCATTAACTTCTGCAACTTTTATCGACGCTTTATCAAGAACTTTGCGAAGATTGTTCATCTCATGATTCAACTTACTCAAAAGAAGATCATATTTGAATGAAATGAGATCTGTCAGACGACATTCAATCATATGAAGAAATGTATGATCAAGACTTTAATACTTCGTCACTTTGATCAGACTCATGAGACTATTCTCGAAATTAACTCATTCAACTATGTCAATGATGAAGTTTTGTCTCAATATGATGACGAAGAAATTCTACATTCAATTGCTTTCTATAGCAAGAACATGTTCTTTGCTGAATGCAACTACGAGATATATGATAAAGAACTGCTGATTATCATTTGAGCATTTGAACATTGATGATTCAAACTGAAGTTAACTGACATTTCTATCAAGATGTTCATCGATCATCAAGCGCTCATCTCATTGATGAAAGACAAAGAACTAAGCAGACGACAGATGCGCTGAGTATAAAAGCTCGCTGACTTTAACTTCAAGATAATGTATTGATTAAGCAAACAAAACATCAAGATTGATGCATTAACTCGTCAAGTTGACGTTGTGCTCAGAGATTTCAATGATGAGTGCATTCATTATCAATGAATCACTATTCTGATGTCAAATTGAATGAAGATTGCTGATTTAAAGAAGAACATCAGCGAATCAATCTATAAACAGATTCTTGAGATTAATAGAATCAATGAGAATTGTATGCTATTTCGCGAAGCAATAGAAAGAGATGAGATATAATGTAAAGATATCAAATTGAAGAATTGTCATGTTCAGAATGAAATTTTGTATCATGATAATCAGTTATGAGTCTCGTTCAATGAACTTCTACAAATGAATCTGATTCGTGAAGTACATGATCAGTCATCGATGAATCATTCTGATATTCTTAGAACTGTAAAAATCATAAAACGAAATTACTATTAATCATTCATGTGAAAGACAGTAAATCAATATATTCAAAACTGCTATGTCTATCAACGTTTAAAGACATCTAGAAATAAATCAAACGACTTGCTTCAATTTCTATCGATACTTGAACAGCGATGACAAAACATAGTCATGAACTTCATTATCAATCTATTTGATTTGTACAACTACAACGCTATTTTGACTGTCATCTGCAGATTGTTAAAAGAAAGACATTATATTTCTTGCATCATTGATGATGAAAATATCACAGTCGAAAAAACAGCTGAAATGTTGCTTCAATGAGTATATTAAACTCATGATCTATCAAACTTCATTGTATTCAATTGAAATTCTCAGTTCATCTTCATTCTTTGAAAGTTTCTTTGCAAATGACTGAGCATTTCTCTTTGATTATTCATCGTCTATCATCTTCAGATCGACGATCAAAGCGAACGAGTCAAGCAGAATGTTGAAAGATATTTTCATTTCTTCTGTTCATACATGCAAAATGACTGATTCAAGTGATTGCTCATGATTGAGTTTATTAACAATAACGTCTTGTCTTCAGTCATCTTCTTGATCTTCTTTTTCATGAATAAAAGCTTTCATTCTCATATGAGCTTTGATTCTGACATCATCGAGTATGAAAGCACTCGCGAACGCTTGCAGATCATCAGAATCGAAGATATATTTGATCATATGAACAAGACATTAATCTTCGCTTGCGAAGCTCTGATCAAAACATGAGAACGAATGATGAAACAAGCTAACAAGCATAGAAAGAAGATCAATTACAAGATTGAATCAAAGATGTTTCTGAACAAAAGAAACATTGTTACAGCGAAACTCTTCAAAAAGCTAGATGACAAGATGCTCAATTCATTCAAGATTACAAACTCTGTTGACTTTTTCTTTAAATTGAAACTATCAAACACTATGTGTATACATGATGTATTTTATTCAGAGCTTCTTCGTTCTGTCGTTGATAATTCTCTGTCTGATCAGAAGAATGAATTCTTGAGATCAATAGTAATAAACGATGAAAATGAATGAAAGATTGACGATATATTGAACTCTTGATGCTATTGAAGATGATTTCAATATTGAGTTAAATAAAAGAGTTATGACAACGATCTCAACTGATATAACGCTGACGACGACGAATTTCTGAACGCTCAAGAGATGATTGATGACTTTCATATCAAATATTCAAGAAAAGCGCACTAAGAAATAACATTCATGCGAACATAAATAGTCAAGAAAGAAGAATAATGTTATGATTCTAGTCTTCATTTATTCTTTCTAGTCTTCATCTTGATTTCATTCTAATCAAGTCTAGTGAGCATTTAAGCTAGAAGTGATGTCATTGAAATTCTGCATCATATGTGTAAGACATCAATTCAATTGAGTCTAGCACAGAGTTGAGAAACACACATATAAGAATCGAGTTCTTTTTTGTAAATACTTTTCTTTCTTAGCATTTATTTATTAGTTAAATGACACTTATATGACTCGCTCTATGCTGATCTTTAATAGAAAGTTTTTTGCTAAATCTGTCTTGAAACTCTTTGAATTCAATTCAACATTCAAAAATAATCACATGATAGTATTTTGTATTTTACATCAAGCTCAATCTAAAGTTCTTACTTTTGCTCTGATTGATAGTGAAGTCTTTGCTTATGTCTTTATAAATAAATTCTTCACGCAACAACATCATCTTTTCTTACATCAATTAATTCATTCTCACAGACTTTAAGAATTTGATGATCAAGTCGCTTTAATCAATGATATTATTCATGTTATCAAAATCACAATAATTCTCAATGAATATATTGAAAACTATTCTTCTATGTCATTGAATTAAGTCAGTATCTCATCATCATGACTTTATCATGACTTTATCATCACGTCATTGATGTCAATTTTGAACACAATATTCTCATCTTGTTCTTCTTTTTCTGTTTTAATCATTGTTGTCAATCTCTTGTTAAGATCTATGATTTTAATTAACAAGAAGAAAATTTCTCATTTAAAGTTAACAAAGTAACTTTTCTTCAGTCTTACTCTCAATTCACTTACAAGAAGCAATTTAGTTTACAGATTGCTCACAAGAAGCAATTCAGTTTACAAATTATTCACAAGAAGCAATTCAGCATTCAGTTCACTTGCAAGAAGTAATTTAGTTCTTAATTCACTTAAAAAAAGCAACGCAAATTTCAGTTCACTCACAAGAAGTAACTTAATTTTCAATTTACTTGTAAGAAGTAACTCATTTTCTCATCTGCTCACAAGAAGCAATCTAACTCTTCATTGATTCATGAGAAGCAAACTAATATTCAGCTTGTTAACAAGAAATAAATCTCATTTAGTTTTATCTTTCATTTGAAACAAGAAGTTTCTAGTTATATTCTTCAAGTCATTCAAAAGAAATACTCATCAAAAATCAAGTGTTGAAATTCTTCTTTTTCTAAAACTTTTGTTGTTTCTTAAGTAAATTAATTCAATCAATCTTTTATACAACTTAATATAATTGAATTGAAAGCTCAAAGCTTTAATCACACTACTTGTGTCAAAGATATTGAAGTGTTTAATATTATTTTAAAGAAAATCAATGTTTTTTAAATCTTGAATCAATCTCATCTTCTGATTTAGACTTTAATGAATCAATATCATGTCATGTGACTTTGACTGTCTGTTCAAAAAACAGCTCAACTCTTGCTCAGTTCTTGTCTCGTTTTCAAAACAGTACATATGATAAAAATCATCATTTGAATCTTCATTAAATGAAAAAGAAATTTTATTTAACTGCATTCACGACATAAGAAGATCTTGAAGTTTATCAACAAAGTAAAAACATTGATTCAGTCACAATTCTGTCATTCAGATATTTCAAGTTTTTAAAAATCTTCTTCAAGAAGAATATTGATATCTTGTCTTTGCATTGAGTTCATGATCATGTCATACATCTTAAAGAAGATGCTCAACTCTCAATCTTTGCTTTGTACAACATAAGTCGTGATGAAATTCTAGAACTTCAACGTTATCTGAATGAAAATCTGAGCAAAGATTTCATTTAAGTCAGTCACTTTCAAATGATTATCTCTGTTCTCTTCATCAAGAAACTCAAAGAAGAACTTTGCTTCTGCCTGAGCTATCAAGATCTGAACATTATCACAATTAAGAATTAATATTCTCTGTCTCTGATTTCAGAAATGTTGAATCATTTAAATTGAGTCAAAGTTTTTATCAAGCTTGATATCATCTTCACGTTCAATCAACTTCAAATCAAAGAAAAAAATGAAGTTTTAATCATCTTTCACACTCGATTTGAATTATTCAAGTATTTAATCATGCTTTTTAATTTATGTAATGAGTTTATCTTGTTTCAGAAGTACATCAACAATATTCTTCATGAACATTTAAATAAGTTCTGTATCATTTATCTGAATGACATCTTGATTTACTTGAACAATGAACTTGAACATAAAATTCATGTCAAGCTCATTCTGCAGAAGCTGCAAGAAGCAGATCTTCAGATAAATATAATCAAATGTGAGTTTCATGTCACTTAAGTTTTGTATCTAGAATTGATAATCATCTAGACTGATTATTGAGTTGAATTTTCATATCTACATTCTGACTCAACTCGATTACTCAAGTCAAATCTTCTGACTTGACTCAAATACTCAGGTCGAATCTTCTGACTCAGCTTGATATCAACTTCAAGTCAGACTTCGATTCGAGTTTTCAACTTGACTCGTCAAGCAATTGAATATGACGTCAAAAGAGCTAAATATAGAAATTTTTCCGGTTTTTCGCCTTTGCATTACCTTTTTGCATTATCTTTTTGATAGAAAGTCATAAAGAGAAACATGAAGAGAAACATGAAGAGAAACATGAAGAAAAACATGAAGATTGTTTAATAGAGAGCTTTGATAGAAGACTAGAATAGAGAGCTATGATAGAAAGTCATGACGAAAAACTATGAAGACTGTTTGATAGAAAGCTTTGATAGAAGACTATGATAGAGAACTATGATAGAAAGTCATGACAGAAAACTATGAAGACTGTTTGATAGAGAGTCATGAAGAAAAGTCATGAAGAAAAGTCATGAAGAAAAGTCATAAAAGAAAGTGATGAAGAAAAGCTATGGTAGAAAAACATGATAGAGAGCTATGATAAAAAGCTATAATAGAATATTTATCTATTTATCTTCATGTCTTGACGAGTCAAGTCGAGAATTTCAAGTCGATACTCGATTTCAACTCTTTGACTCAGCTTGAATACTTAAGTTGAACATCTCAATTCAACTTAAATACTTAAGTCAAGAATTCTGACTTGAATTAAGTCTTGATGAGTCGAGAACTCAACTTGATCTTGATGACTTGACTTGACGTGATCAGTCTATAATCATCATCAAAGAAATCAAGATGAATTCTTCTAAGATAAACATTATTGTCAACTGATTCATCTTGATCAACGTTAAAGACGTTCAAAGTTTTCTAAATTTCACGAACTTCTATAAAAGATTTATTTATGACTATAGTAAAATAACTATCTTGCTCATTCATTTCATCAGAAAAGATGTATTCTTTGTCTGATTTCAGAAATATCAGATTGCATTCAACACTTTTAAGAAAATCTTCACTTTCAAGATTATTCTTTGTTACTATAATTCAGATCATAAGATTGTGATAGAAATCAATGCTTCAAACTATGTGTTCAAAGACATTCTTTCTCAGTACAATGAAAACAAGATTCTTCATTCAGTTACTTACTTTTCAAAAAAGCATAATTCAGTTAAGTATAACTACAAGATTTACGATAAAGAACTTATGATCATTGTTTGTGCTTTCAAGAAATGATGATCAAAGTTCAAAGACTTTATTTATTCTGTCAAGATGATCATGAATTACAAAAATCTTAAGTATTGCATGTCAACTAAGTAGTTAAATTATCATCAAGCGCATTGAAGTGAGTTTCTATCTAAATTTAACTATCACATCACTTATCATCTCAACAAGATCAATGATAAGTTGAATGCTTTAACACATCACTCAGAAAATCTTTCTAAAAAGAAAAATACATTTAATTCTTGACATTAATATCAACATCAGATAATTCTGAAAACTTATGTTTTAAATCTCAATATTATTAAGAATCTTACTCTCAACATCTTTAACATCAAAGTCATGAAGCTTCAGTTACAAATCATCACTTTAGATTCAGTTTAGTTACATTTGTTTTCAATTATTTCAGCACTTTCACAAATTTTAACTTTCATGAATTTAAAAATTGAAGAATTTAACATTGAAAACATTAAGTCTCAGCTAAATCAAGACATTCTGAATCTTGATGAAGATTTTGCTGACATTTTCACTCAAACATTATGAAAGCAAATTGAAATTAATGACAAATTTACAGTTCAAATAATCAAAGTGCTTTGTAATGAAACACAACATCACAACAAGATTTTTCCAATTAAGTGTAAAGAATATGAGAATCATCTGTACCTTCAAGAAAGAAAGTACATGCTCAACTCAGATAAACTACGTCTTTGTATCATTCAGCTTACTCATGATAATGTCATTGATGATCATTCAGAAAGAGCAAAAAATTATGAACTGATCAGTTGAATTTATTGATGATTAAACATTTATAAGTATGTTCAATGCTTCATACAAAACTGTCACATATGCACATGTTTTAAGCTCTTTAAACAATGAATTCAAGAATGATTGTGTTCTCTTTCAATTTTCAAACGTTGTTGATGTGATGTTTTCATGAACTATGTAAATTCTTTATTGCTCAATATCTTTATGAGTATCACATATAAATATATTTTAATCTTTATTGATCATTTTATCAAAATGAGACATTTAATTCTTATCACTTCTATGAAAGTTGAAGAAGTTATCAACTGCTTCTATGCTTATGTTTGAAAACAACATGATTTACTTAAGTTTTTCATATCTGACTGAAACATACAATTCATCTTCAATGTCTGAAAGCATATGTATAAAATGCTGAAGATAAACATTAAGTTATTAATGATGTATTACTCTGAAATCAATGATCAAATTGAGAAAATCAATGCTATCATGAAGCATTATGTTTGAATCTTTATCAACTACATGCAAAATGATTGAGTTAAGTGACTTTCTGAAATCAAATTTATCATCAATAATGTATCATTATCAATCACTTTAGCATCATTCTTCTTGATCAATTTAAGTCAAAACTCATGTTTAAACTTTAAGTTTTTTAAATCTTTACTTAAGAATTTTATGTTTCAAGCTTGAAACAAGTTAATCAATGTCAAAGAGTTCATCAAGAAGATGAAGAAATTAACTGAGCATTTACATGATGAGATGCTTATAACTCAAATCATTTACGAATTTAATGTCAATTTTTCTCATTGTTCTTGTTTTAAATACTTCGTTGAAGATGAAGTTTGACTGAATGTTTGCAATCTCAGCATTATTCATCTTATTATCAAGTTTGTTAGGGGCCAGCATAGAGCGAGTCATATGGGTGTAATGTAACGAGTATATAAATGCTAAGGAAGGAAAGTATCTAGAAGGGAAGAGCCGGCTATCTATATGACTCAGGAGAACATAAGCTAACCCTGAATAGGGTTGGCCTCGGAACAACCCTATAGCCTAGCGGCGAGCGGCCGGCGATAGTCATCAACATAGCCACCAACATAGCTACCAACATAGGTGCGTAGCTAGGATCGTAACAAAGTTAAATGATCATAATGTTGATTTCTTCAAGATCAAACATGTCTTCAAGAATAATTCTTTGATCATTGAGTTAAATCTTTCAATATTCATGAAAATTCATTCAATCTTTTATGTCATTCTTTTGAGTCATATTGCAAGTAATTTTCTTTTAAGTTAACATCAAAAATCTTGAAAACTTATTATTGTTAAAAATGATGAAAGATTCTGATATGTAAACAGCATATTAAACTTCAAGCATGATAAATGTTATAATTCATCTTTGCTCAAGTATTACATCAATTGAGAAGATCATTTTTTTACTTGAAAGTCTTTTCATCTTCAGAATAATTGTAAGTAAGCATTCAATGAATATCATTTCATCAACTCTGTCGTTGAAGAATCACATGTACTGTTGTATGTAATATCTCAATGTCAATGTCAAGAACTTTAAGTTCAATCTTCATCATTTCAATTCAGTTCAGATTTGACTCAAATCTTGTTTAAATTTAATTCAAACATCTTGTTTAAATTTGATTCAAATGTGATTCAGATGTATTTTAGTTTCATCTGTGCATCATCATATTAAACTGCATTTCATCTTTTTCTTACTCAGATTTAACTCAAATCTTGTCAAGATCTGACTTAAATATCTTGCTTAAATCTGATTCAGATGTAAGTCAAATTTATTTCAGTTTCATTTATGCTTCATCATATTAAAATGCATTTACATTAATTTTGATTTCATTTTAATCTTCATTTTCAATTCTTTCTTATTTTATCTTGTTTCTTTTCATCATTTTGCAAAAGTTCAGTCTTGATGAAAGAAGTTATTGTCATGATGTCAGATCATTAACTCAATAATAATAATAATAATAAATTCTTACATTCTTGTGACATCGATTAGATCAATTCATGAGAAAAAACTATGCAATGTGTGTTGAGTGAACAAAACTCTCTGAGATAGAAAATCGCTCGCTATCTATGCAACTGCTGCACGCAGTCGAAATGATAAAGCTGAGATAATGTATCAAATTTGTTTGCGATGATCACATGTTAGAGAATGAGTGTTCTTGTCACTCTGAACTGCTTTAAAAGCTTCGTTTTCATCATCATTCTTGCTGTCATCTTGAAACTCTTCGTGATTGCGATGATGACTTGATCGTTCGTGAAGTCAACGTCTTGAAGCATATTCAATCGAAGATGCATTCAGTTTGAACAATGCAACAGAATATGCTTGATGATCTGATGACTTCATTCGCAGTTGCATCGAGAGTTATTCATGCTCGAAACGTTTCTCGAGTGCAGATAGACATTTAGCTCTATGCGTTTGATTCTGATGTAAGTTGCAAGAGTGCTTTTGATCTTCTGAAGATCATCACGCATTCTTACTGATCTTTTGAATAAATGAGATCTTTGAGCGAGAATTGCATTAATGTCTGCAATGCGTTTTTTGTAGTTTTTTCATCTAAGATTTCATTGACTCTTGTAAAACTGTGTAATTGCATGTTCACTTGTTGAGATCAATGTTGAAGAGTCAAGTCATCTGCATTTAAACTGTATCTTTGCTTTTTCATGAATTGAAACATTCAGAAACATTGTTTTTTTAGAAGTTGAAAAGCGAAAGATGAGCTGATTAATTTCTATCAAACGTGCACATATGATTTTGCATGCTCATTGAGTTTTTCGCGTTCTGTTGTTGACTCAACTGTGTAGTGTAGTTTATTGAAAATATGTTGCATACGTTGCATGCAACATACATAAGACATAATTTCTATGCTGATTTTCTTCTTAGCGAGAAATAGTTTCTCGCAGCAGATTCACAGTTCAAGACGAGCAAAATCTCTCGCTGCTCAGATTTTGACAGTTTACTTCTTAAGCATGAGTTGCAGACGTTTCGTCAGCGATACACATGTGTATCACAGTCGATTTCTTCTTTAATCACATTGACATACGCTACTGTTTTCTCAAGCTATACAGATGATGTCTTTGACTAGAGATTGACTTTATCATCAAGACATTCAAGAGTCAGAACTCAGTGAAGAAATAAAATTCTCAAGATCAACAGTCATCGTCATTGTATATCACGTCTTGCAGACGCTCGCTTCGCTTGTAAGATGTGCAACTCATCTGTTTTGCATTATCTGTAAAGATCTTTCTCATGCAGATCGATTGTGTTTTGCAAAGATGTTTATATGCTACACTTTTAATCAGACAGCGTAGTTCAATCATTCTTTATTAACTCGCTTGTGTCTCTCTTCTTTTAACGAAGTCTTCTCGTCAATGTATCACTTACATATAGAATGTCTGTGTCTGAACGTCTGTTAAACGATATTAATGAAACTCTCAAGTTTGCTCATGTTGAACTTAATGAGTCTTGTGAGTTGCTTATATCATAGTAACAGACACGCAGTCTTAACAAGATCTATACATAGTTAGCATGTAAATTTAAAGAATGTTTATAATTCAAGTTCTTTTTACTAATCATTCTCAACAGATTAAACATGAGAATATTCTGTCTCAATTCTTGTCATCACAATGACAAGATATTGAATCGAATGATTTTCATAAGCAATTTTTCTCGTAGTTCTGCATTTTATTTAACTTTCTCATCTGCATGCAGATTGCTTTTGTAGCATGTGCATTGAGATTATTGAAATCTGCATGATCGCGAAAACTTTGCACATGATCAACGCACAGCGCTTCATCATCACGCAGCATCTCGATGTCATTCAAACTTTTGATAATCTTTAGACTTTACTGTAGCTAGACAGTAGATTTGTAGTCAGCATCGCGTACAGATGAGTTTCATTACTGATCTCATTAACTCAATTTAAAATATAAATTGTTGATATTTTAAATAATTTTGATTCATTGAATCTGTCTTGTAGTTCAATGAATCAAGTCATCAATTTAATCATTATTATTTTAATTTAGTTTCAACAATTCTGTTTCAATCATTTCAGTTATATGCATGAACTTTTGCAATCTTAAGTCAATAAAACTATTGTTTAGTCTTAATTTTGCTCAATTCATGTATATAAAAGTGAAGCTTTTGTTCTTTTCTTTCACTTTTTGTCTTTCATCTTATACATTATTTAATGTATTATCTTGTATTTAAATTTTATTAAAGTAAATATAATATCAAAGTCAGTAATGAAACTCATCTGTACATGATGCTGACTATGAATCTACTGTTTAGTTACAGTAGAGTTTAAAGATTATTAAAAGTTTGAACGACATTGAGATGCTGCATGATGATGAAGCACTGTGCATTGATCGCATGCAGAGTTTTCGCGATCGCGCAGACTTTGATAATCTCAATGTGCATGCTACAAAGTAATCTGCATGCAGATGAGAAAGTCAAATAGAATGCAAAACTACAAGAGAAATCGCTTATGAAAATCATTCGATTTAACATCTCGTCATTGCAATGACAAGAACTAAGACAGAACATTTTTATGTTTGATCTGTTGAAGATAATTAGCAGAAAAAACTTGAATCATGAACATTCTTTAAATTTACATGCTAACTACGTATAAATCTTGTTAAGACTGCGTGTCTGTTATTACAACATAAGCAACTCACGAGTCTCATTAAGTTCAACATGAGCAAACTCAAGAATCTCATTAACATCGTTTAACAAATGTTCAAACATAAACATTCTATACATAAATGATACACTGATGAGAAGACTTTGTTAAGAGAAGAGAAACATAAGCGAATTAGTAAAGAATGATTGAACTATGCTGTCTGATTAAAAGTGTAACATATGAACATCTTTGCAAAACATGATTGATCTGCATGAGAAAAATCTTTATAAATAATGCAAAACAGATGAATTGCACGCTTTACAAGCGAAGCGAGCATCTGCAAAGCATGATATACAATGATGACAACTGTTGATTTTAAGAATCTCATTTCTTCACTGAGTTCTGACTTTTGAATGTCTTGATGATAGAATCAATCTTTAGTCAAAGACATCATCTGTATAGCTTGAGAGAACAGTAATGCATGTTGATGTGATTAAAGAAGAAATTGACTGCGATACACATGCATATCACAGACGAAACGTCTGTGACTCATGCTTAAGAAGTAAACTGTTGAAATCTGAGCAATGAAAGATCTCATTCTTCTTGAACTGTGAATCTGTTGCAAGAAAACTCTAAGAGTAATTTCTTGAGTCTAAGAGAAAAATCAGCATAGAGATTGTGTTCTATGTATGTTGCATGCAACGTATACAACATATTTTTGATAGACGTAGCACGTTGAATCTTCGCAGTGCTGATACATGAAGTACAAACTACAATAAACACGAGCAATCAGAAAAAGATCATTGAAAAACTGGTAAAAAATAACGCAAGACTTCATGAAGATCTGAAAGTTCTAAGAATAATCTGACTAAAGAAGATAACAAAGAGTGAAAAGATTCATTCGTCGCTCATTGTAGAGATCGCGATCAAAGCGATGATGAATCAATTAATGAACATGAGTATGCTGAACTCATATCAAGAATGTGCATGCAAGCTATTTCAAAAGAACTGTCGCATCACACAATGCTTCAGATGTCACAAATTTGATCATATGATTAAGTTCTGCAGAAAGAATCAGCGCTGCAAAAAGTGTGCAAACAAGCATCACATCAAAAAGTGCGTGATGTCTTCAAACAGAAAACGTTGTGTCAACTGCAACGAAATCATGAACTCTGAAGACACATCTGTTTCAAGTGATAACAGCAGATGAAACAAACGTTCAAAATTTATAGAAACAGAATGTTCAGATACTCTGAGACGTCTAAATACAATCGCGCACTCTTCTTGCTGTCTCTGAACTCTTTAGATTCAATAAACTCTTCAGATTCAATGAACTCTTTTGATTCAATGAATCTCTCAAGCTCAGCAACAGTGATTAGAAGTCTGCATAAAGCGAGTCATATGAATGTCATTTAACTAATAGATAAATGCTAAGAAAGAAAAGTGTTTACAGAAAAGAACTCGATTCTTTATATGTGTATTTCTCAGCTCTGTGCTAGGCTCGAAAGAGTTGATGTCTTACACATATGATGCAGAGTTTCAATGACATCACTACTAGCTCAAATGTTCACTAGATTTGATTAGAATGAAACTCAGATCAGAGCTAGAAAGAATAGATGAAGACTAGAATCATAACATCATTCTTCTCTCTTGAGTATTCATGTTTGCATGAATGTTGTTTCTTAGTGCGCTTTTCTTGAATATTTGATATGAAAGTCATCGATCATCTCTTGAGCGTTCATAAATTCATCGTCGTCAGCGTTATATCAGTTGAGATCATTGTCATAGCTCTTTCATTTGACTCGATATTGAAGTCATCTTTGATATTATTGAAAGTTTAATTTATCGTTGATTTTTCATTCATCTTCATCATTTATCACTATTGACTTCGAGAATTCATTCTTCTGATCAGACAGAGAGTCATTGACGACGAGACGAAGAAGCTCTGAATGAAATACATCATGTATACGCATAGTCTTGAGTAGTTTCAATTTATAGAATGAGTCAATGAGATCAATGATCTGAAAAGAGTTGAGCATCTTGTCATTCAATTTTTTGAAGAGTCTCGCTGTAATAATGTTTCGTTCGTTCAGAAATACTCTTGATTCAATCTTGTAATTGATGTCTTTTCTATGCTTGTTAGCTTGATTCATCATTTGTTCTCGTGTTTTGATCAGAGCTTCACGAGCGAAGATCAATGTCTTGTTCATTTGTTCAGATATATTCTTGACTTGATTGATCTGCAAGCGTTCGCGAGTGCTTTCATACTCAATGATGTCAGAATCAAAGCTCATATGAGAATGAAAGTTCTTGTTCATGAAGAAGAAGATCAAGAAGATGACTGAGAACAAGACGTTATTGTCAACAAACTCGATCATGAGTAGTCACTTAGATCAGTCATTCTGCATATACGAACAGAAGAATTGAAGATATCGCTCGATGTTCTGATTGACTCGTTCGCTTTGATCATCAATTTGAGAATGATAGACGATGAACAATCGAAGAAAAATGCTCAGTCGTTTGCAAAGAAACTTTCATAGTATAGAAATGAATTGCGAACCTCGATCAGATACTATGAAGCTTGATAGATCATGAGTTCAATATACTCATTGAATCAGCATTTCAGCTGTCTTTTCGACAGTAATATCTTCATCATCAGTGATGCAAGAAATATAATGTCTTTCTTTTGACAATCTGCAGATGATCGTCAGAATAGCGTTGTACTTGCTTGAATCAGATAGATTGATAATGAAGTTCATTGCTATGTCTTGTTATCGCTGTTCAGATATCGATAGAGATTGAAGCAAGTCATTTGATTTATCTCTAGATGTCTTTGAACGTTGACAGATATAGCAGTTTTGAATATATCGATCTATCGTTTTTCGCATGAATGATCAATAGTAGTTTCGCTTTATGACTTTCACAGTTCTAAGAATATCAGAATGATCAACTGATGATTGATCATGCATCTCATCAATCAGATTCATTTGTAGAAGTTCGTTGAACGAGATTCATAGCTGACTATCATGATACAAGATTTCATTCTGAGTTCAACAATTCTTCAATTTGATATCTTCATATTGTGTCTCGTCTCTTGCTATTGCTTCGCGAAGTAGCATACAATTCTTGTCGATCTCATTAGTCTCAAGAATCTGTTTATAGATTGATTCATTGATGTTCTTCTTTAGATCAGCAATTTTCATTTGATTTGAAGTCAAAATAGTGATTAATTGATAGCGAACGCGCTCAACTTCTGAATCTCTAGACATGACGTCAGCTTAATGAGTTAATGCATCGATCTTGATGTTTTGTTTGTCAGATCAATACATTATTCTGAAGTTGAAGTCAGCGAGCTTCTGAACTTAGCGCATCTGATGTCTGCTCAGCTCTTTATCTTTCATCAATTAGATGAGCGCTTGATGATCAATGAACATCTTGATAGAAATGTCAGTTAGCTTCAGTTCGAGTCGTCAGTGTTCAAATGCTCAAATGATGATCAGAAGTTCTTTATCATATATCTCGTAATTGCATTCAGCAAAAGACATGTTCTTGCTATAGAAGACAATCGAATGTAGTACTTCTTCGTCATCATATTGAGAGAGAACTTCATCATTGACGTAGTTGAATGAGTTGATTTCAAGAATAGTCTCATGAGTTTAATCAAAGTGACGTAGTATAGAAGTCTTGATCATACGTCTTTTCATATGATCGAAGGCGATTTGACAGACTTCATTTCATTCAAATATGATCTTCTTTTGAGTGAGTTGAATCATTGAATGAACAATCTTCGAAAAGTTCTTAATGAAGCATCGATAGAAATTGCAGAAGTCAATGAAGAACTGCATCTGAGTGAGATTATTGAGTGTAGATCAATCAACAACTGCTTGCATCTTTCGTGAGTTCATCTTCAGTTCTTCGATTGACATCAAAAGTTCTAGAAAGATGATTTTCTGCACATGAAACTCGCATTTGTTTATGTCTATCTGTAGATTGATCTCTCGTAATCGATGCAAGATCAATCGTACATGTCGCTTGTGTTTCTTCAGAGTCTTGCTGTAAATGATAATGTCATTTAGATAAATCTGACAAAACTGATGTAGATATTTGAACAACACGTCGTTCATATAGTGTTGATAAAACGTTGATTCATTTGTTAATTTGAAGAGCATTACATGATATTTGTATGAGTCGAAAAAAATAATAAAGATAGTCAAATCTTCGCTACCTGAGTGCATATGTAGTTTGTTGAACGCGACAATGATGTTCAATCGAGTCAGATACTTGCTTTCTTGTATACGAGCGAGAGTCTCGTCTATCAATGACAAAGAATAATGATCTCGTTTGATCAAAGCATTGAGCTTTCTGTAATCGACGCAGAAACGCAGACTTTCGTCTTTCTTTTCGATGAACAAGATGAGCGAGACGTATGATGCAAAGCTGAAGAAAATGAACTCTTTGTTTAGATGATTGATCAGATACTTCTTTATCTTCTGAAGTTTATGATCGAACATCTGATAAAGTCTGCTTCAAGAAGACGTTTCTTCGTCGATCAACTCAATTTTGTGATCGTAGAAATGATGAGATGATAGCTGATCAATCATAGCTCGATCGAACATGTCTAAATAGTCATGATACTCGAAGAAAAGCTTGACTTTAATCTCTTCGAGAATCTCAACGTATGAAAGCTCATGCAGATTCACTTCTTCGAGCTTATTTTCAACTGTAGTTATGAGTCGATCAATTTTCAAGATGATAACAGCAAAAGTCTTCACGTCTGATCATTTGACTAACATTTTATAAGTCGCAGTCTCTATCATTGCAATGTTCATTGAACCTGACGTCGATTTAAAGATTTTGACGCTAGTTAAAGTCGCGTCACACGATTTTAACTGTTCGATTGAACTCTTCTTTTGACTGAAAGAGAGTGATTTCTGACTGAATTGAGATGTAACGAAAGTGAAAGATCTCTTTAGTATAGAAGTAGAAGTCAAGCTCTTCTGTTTCGTGATTGATTTATTGCTTGAGAATAAAGCAATTGACTTCTGACTAGTAGAATTGAAATCTGAAAATCGAAGAAAATCGATTTGCATATCAATTACTAGATCGATTTTGTTCATTCATGTTTTTTCAAGATTCATTTGATGTTGATCTAATCGAGTGATTAATATAGAAGCGATGTCAATCGTATGATCTTGAACTGTCAGGTTCGAATAGATGACATGAGTAATAAGTTTTTTTTGCATAATGATCATCGAATTCTCGTATTGACTTTGCTTTGATCAAAGTCAGAAGCTCAATTTGCAACTGATCACAAACAATCTGTGCGATCACTTCATCAATGAACGAATAGTCAGCAGCTTTGATGTCAATTAATGACTTTAATGAGTAACTAATTTCATTGCTAGAAAGTACACATTCAATGATCAAAGATTCAGAAGCAAAAGAGTCATCTGACATGCTCATCGTTGAAGAAATTAACACATCTTTCATCGCGTCTTTGATGAAAGTCACTAGTTTTTTGCCTCGCTATTCTTGAAAGAAGACATTTTCTCATTCTCTTTATCTTTCAAAATGACGATTTCATGTAGACGAGAAGTGAAAGCTTGAGATGCAGAGATGTTGATCTTGTTCTGAGAGCAGTTCTTGAACAAATGACTCGAGATCTTGCAGATGTAGCAAATGATAGACGATTTCGCTCGATCAGACTCAGAGATAGAAAAGATGATAGACTTAACATAATTGATTATCAAAGTCGTCACTGCTGACAAGAAAGTAACGTGTTTGTCAGATATGACAGTGACTTTGACGATGACAGTGCGACGTTCGCTGCGTAACTGATAGTTGACTCGTTGTTTATTATTCACATCTTGAAGAAATTTCTTTAGACGAGAGAGCGAAGTAAAGTTCTCTGAACAGACTGATAAAGCATTCTGCAAGCGATTGTTGATTTTATTCTGAAGATCGTTCATCAGAATGCAATTATCGTAATCGAGATAGTTGAATAACTTCATAAAGTCGAAGTAGAAGACATTGAAAGACTTGTCTGCTTGTTTCAGAGCGTTGTATTCGCGTCGAGACTTTCAATTCTTATTCAGTTCATCATATATTTCTTTCAAATGATCAAATAGCTCGTAGATCGAAGTGAGTGAATTCGAAAAATCAAAACAACATCGAGCGAAAATGTGCTTTGCAGCGTCACTTTCTAGTCTAAACATCATGTAGACAATACAAATGATCTCATCATCGAATTGATTAACATTGACAATCAGCTTGTCGTTCATCTTGTTTCTTCAATCTTTTCAACTCAATTCGTCTTCATCAGTGAATATAAATGAGTTCGAAAATTTGTAGAATCGATGATGATCATTTACGAATAATTTGAACGATGATTTGAACGTCTCTCGTCGAGTATGATTCTTGATAGAAGCTTGCAACTCGATATCTTGTTGAGATAAATGATTCGTAGTAGGTCGAGACTCAGTAGACTGTTGAGATCGAGACTGTTTCTCTTTGAGTTTCAACATTTTCTCTCGTAGTCGAGTGTTAGTCTCTTTTAGAGTGTTCATTGTCGTGCAATTGATCTCTAGCTGTTTCAATCTCTGAGTATGTTTGACTTGTAAAACGATTCAGTGCTCATTGCATTTCAAAGTCATGTTTCGTTGATCTCTTAGCTCATTTAACATCTTGATGATCTCATTTGACTGATCAAGAGCTCACTGACGTAGTTGTTCTTCGATCTTGATGTTTCATGAGATCGCGACATTCTGAGATTCAGCTGAAGCATCGAAAGAAAGAAGAAAAACTCGTCTATTTGCAGTGCTTCTAAGCAGACGAGTCGTTCGAGATTCGACTGATTCGAAGTCGCGTGTCATGATGAGAAATTAAGGTAAAGATAGAGATAGATATGTAAGTGTGTAATGATTGATTGTGATAAATTTGAGTGAGTGATTTGATAAATTTGAGTAAAAGTAATTCGAAGAATTTCTTACGAATTTTCTGAATAAACGAAGTAGATTGTTTCGTATCGTCTACACGTCGATAACAGAGTAGTTGATTAGCATTTATCTACTGTTAGAAGTCTGCATAAAGCGAGTCATATGAGTGTCATTTAACTAATAGATAAATGCTAAGAAAGAAAAGTGTTTACAGAAAAGAACTCGATTCTTTATATGTGTGTTTCTCAGCTCTGTGTTAGACTTGAAAGAATTGACGTCTTACACATATGATGCAAAGTCTCAATGACATCACTACTAGCTTGAATGCTCACTAGACTCAATTAGAATGAAACTCAGGTCAGAGCTAGAAAGAATAGACGAAGACTAGAATTGTAACAACAGTGATGTTGAAAATACACAGTTGAATCGCTGATGAATCAGCTTGACAGATAGTAAAGATTAAGAAGAGACGAGTCGATCTTTTCTCTTACGTGAGTAGCGACTCAGACGAGACGACATCTGAGCAGATTCAGAAACGTTCAATCAGAAAGCAAGAAAAACTCTCGATGATCGAAAGCATACAAAGAGTCTTCTCATTGCAGAGTCAACAACAGCTACAAATAACTTTATGACAAAACAATCTTTTCTACGAATTCTACAGTACAACATCAGAAAGTCATTAAGAATTCAAGAATCATTTCTAATTGACAGAGAAGTTCGCGAATTCAACATAGTAATTATACAGAAGCAAGATCGCAACAACAACGACTCACAATCATTTAGCTCAGCACACAACTTCTTTCATCTAGTGAAAAACTCATCATCTTAATTAAGAACATGCATATACATTAACAAATGTTTAAGATTCAATCAATGAATAGTAAAAACAGCTGAGTCAGACATTTGCTCAATCAGAATATTAACTCGCAACGCAGACAACGAAACGCAGACGCTAAGACTTTTAAACGTCTACAATTCATGCTCAATGTTTACTACATTCACAGAGAGATTTTCAATCATTTCTCGTTTAAATGAACTACTCAAGAATGACTGCAAACAACTGATCATAGAAGATTTCAATCTACATCATTCTCATTGAGAGAGATGAAGATGCTTCATTCATCATACGATGACTGATACTCTGCTAAACATTATTACAAACGCAAGACTGAAATTATTGTTGAAATCAGACATCATTACTCGTGAAGCTCACAATCAATTTACGACGATTGATTTAGTCTTTAGCAGCGAGAAAATACAGTTCATGACACGCAAGTGCAAGATATGAATCGATATGCATCAGAGATTGAATCATCTTTCGATTATCACAAAGCTATATTTATAAACAATCTCAGTGCAGTTCTTGATTTGATGACTTTGAAAAAAAATGAATACAGAAGCATTGAGTGCTTATCTGCAAATACATCTATCTCTGAAACGTTCTCTAGACGACAAGACTATGATGAATGACAGAGTGTGCAAGATTATCAGAGTGCTACAGAAAATCATCAAGAAATCTATTTTCTTGACAAAATCATTAAATTGAGCAAGAAATTTTTGAAATCAAAGCTGCTTCGAAGTAGTAATGAAATCAAGATGATTGCGAATCATATGAAAAACACAAAGCACATTAGAAGCATGAAATGAATATCTGAAGCACAATGATCATAAAAATAAGATCATTCGACAAATGAAATGCGCACACTTCAGATCACAAATGCATGAGCTGAGTGAAACATTTAAATCGATATGACGCTTTGCAAAATGAGCTAGAATCGAAAGTCAACTATCTAAAAAGCTTTCTCAGTTTTCATCACTGAAGCGAAGCGACATCGATCATATGACAACGACGTTCGAGAAAAAAATCGAGATATTGCAAGAAAAGTTCTTTTTCTCATCTTTTCAAGCGAATGTCAACAACATCGCAGAGTCATTCATATCTCTGACAGTCTCATTCAATTCACGCATCACAGAAGATGAAGTGAAGCAGATAATCAGATGAGTAAAAGCAAACAAAGCGTCAGATGCTTCAGATATTTCAAACAGAGCGCTTCAAGTGAATCTTGCAGAACTGATCTCAGTACTGACGAGTTTATTCAGCGCATGTGTAATACACAAATATCATTTGAAGCAGTTCAAAAAGACTCAGACAATAGTACTACGCAAATTGAAGAAAGGTGACTATATTGATTCAAAGATGTATCGACTCATTGCTCTGCTTGATATCATGAGCAAAGCTCTGAAGTCAATCATGATCAAAAGACTGAGTGATATAGCTGAGACTCATTGCATGCTATCTAATGCTCAAATGAGAGCAAGACGTAAGCAATTCATAATCTTGACGTTAGATTTACTGATAAATCAAGTTCACACAGTATGAGATTGCAAAATCAAATACGTAGCGTTCATGCTAAGTCTAGACGTCATCGAAGCGTTTGATCGAGTCTCACACATCAGACTTCTGCATACGCTGAAGATGAAAAGAACATCAAGCTACATAATTAAATGAACACGCAGCTTTCTAGAAAATCGAGAGACATCGCTAATATTCAATGAACAAACGAGTGACATGCGCGAGATAAACACAGACATATCGCAAAGATTTCTCATTTCATCGATTCTCTTTCTATTCTTCAACGTAAGTTTAATCAAAAAATGCGAAGCACTGAGAATTAAAATCGAAGTGCTTGACTTCGTAAATTGTTACGATCCTAGCTACGCACCTATGTTGGTAGCTATGTTGGTGGCTATGTTGATGACTATCGCCGGCCGCTCGCCGCTAGGCTATAGGGTTGTTCCGAGGCCAACCCTATTCAGGGTTAGCTTATGTTCTCCTGAGTCATATAGATAGCCGGCTCTTCCCTTCTAGATACTTTCCTTCCTTAGCATTTATATACTCGTTACATTACACCCATATGACTCGCTCTATGCTGGCCCCTAACAATGATCAACGTTATCAAAGAGTCGATTGTTGAACATCAAGTGAAAGCAATGAATAACATGATAAGTTGTATCACAAACGCGTTTGAAACACAGACTTTACTCATTGAATTGAAAGAATACAAAGATGTATTTTCAATAGAAAGTGTTAACAAATTGCTTTTGCATGAAAATTACGATCATGCAATCGAAATCACTGCAGAGTCATTGTATGAATCGTTGTATAATCTGTTGAACACAGAGTTAGCGACTCTGAAACAGTATTTAAACGATGTTTTAGTGAAAGAATGAATTAAGCACTTCATCAGCTCAATTGACGTGTTTATTCTATTCATTCTCAAAAAGAATGATAATTTTCATTTATGCATGAACTGTCAAGATCTGAATAAGATCACTGTCAAGAATCATCATTCACTGTCTTTAATTAGTGAAACTTTAAACAGACTCAGTAAAGTTAAGCAGTTCACTAAGTTAAATCTGAAGAACATCTATCATCGTTTCAGAATTCAACGTGAAGATGAGTGAAAGACGACGTTTCATACTCGTTATGATCACTTCAAGTATATGATCATGTTGTTTGATTTGATCAACACGTCTGTCATCTTTCAGACTTATATTAATAAGATCTTGACAGAACTTTTAAATGACTTTTGTGTTATTTATCTAAATGACATTCTAATCTTCTTCATAAAGAAGACTGATTACATAAATCACGTGAAGCAAATTCTTGAAAGATTAAGAAAGTTCATGCTATATGCTAGCTTGAAAAAGTGTGAATTCTTCATCACTAAAGTGAACTTTCTAGAATTTATCATATTTATCGAGTGTTGAAATCGTGTCTAGATATTCAATCTAATCATGTCGTGAGTGAAATGTTTAATTCAATAGAAATAGCTTTAACTAAGAACTTTAAAAATACAGAAGAAAGAAGATACAAAAGATAAGAAGAACACGCTCTATATAGTAGTTACTCAGATTCAGCGCTAGTCTCAAAGAAAACATGTTGAAACACAAGAAAGATGTTGATTTGAAAGATGTTTGCAACACAAAGAAATGTATTTGTCATAAACATCTGTTAACTACTTGTAACACAAAGAAGTGTGTTTGTCTAAAAGACAATAGAAGCTGATTAGAAGATGTTAGAGAAGAAAAAAGATGCTGAGTCATATCTGAGTCAAATCTGAGTCAGATTTAAATCAGATCTCGACTAAATCTTAGCTAGCTTTAATCAATTCTGACACATTCATAACATTGAAAGCATTTCGATGAACTCAAGTAAAATAGACATCATCAAAACGTGATTTAGATCGAAGATGTATCAAGAAATACAAGTTTTTCTGAGATTCATCAATTTCTATCGACGTTTTATACATCACTACTCTCAGATAGCAGAGTCTTTAACAGAACTGCTGAGAGATAGTGTAAAAAATGTAAAAATGAGCTCATTCATATGATTGAGCGAAGCGAAACAAGCTTTTAATCAGCTTCGCGACGTCTTTATAAGAACATTTATACTAAGACACTTTGACTCAGAGCGACATATATACATCGAGATCGACATGTTCAATTATGCAGTCGCGAGTATTTTGTCTCAGTCGAATAATGAAGATCAGTGACATTCAATTGCATTCTGATTCAAAATGATGATAAACATTGAAAGAAATTATGAGACATATGATCAGAAGCTTTTAATCATAGTAGCGATGTTTAAACATTGACAACACTATGTGAAAGACAGTTATCATACTGTTGAAGTTCTGACTGATCATAATAACTTGAAGAGTTTTATGAATGTTCAAAAGCTAAACAAAAGACAAGTCAGATGAATCATGAGATTGTTGATCTGCAACTTTGAAATAGCGCATAGATCAGAAAAGACAAACTCAATCAATGCATCATTAAGATGATCTGATTATAAGAATGAAAACATCTCTGCGAATCATTTGCTGCTTACTCTGCAGCGAAAGCTGACTAGAATAGAAAGCTTAAATAGCTTTATATTCGTAGCGATCAGAGAATTATACTGTATATAAGTGATTAACGATGTCGAGAAGATGTTCATTCACAGTATAAGTATAAATAAATATTCAGCAGAACATGTTGAAAGCAAACTGCAAGATGAAATCTACTGTACATGAGTGATTAACAAAGTTGAGAAAACGTCTGTTTACAATGTCAGTGAAAACATGAGTACGTGTTCAGCAGTGCATGTCAGAAGTATGCTGCTGAGAATCATGATTTTAACAGTGCGAGAAATGCATCTAAATGAAGTACATTTCTTGAAAGATAAAATTTCTCAATTCAAATCAACAACTTCAAGAAGCACAGATGTTAAAACGTTGACTCATAAAGATTGCAACGTAGTTGAGAAACAGCTTAATTCTGTTGCTGAAACTGTTGATTGCAAACAACTCATTTCATGTGCAATTGTCAGAGTACTGATAATTCACGAAATGACATACAACTTCAGTAGTAAATTCATAGTTGAGCTCATCAAGATCTTACAGCAAGAAGATGAATTTGCTGTGAAATTAAAAGCAGACAAAATGATAAATATATGAAAGAGTGACGTTGAAGCTTAAACATTGAATAGTCAAGAAATGATAGAATACAACGAATCATTGTATGTTTCAGAAGATCTTTCTGTCAGAGAAAAGTTGTTGAAACATCATCATGATGACTTGTTAGCAAGACATTTTAATGCTGACAAGATCAGCGAGCTATTAAATCATAAATATTACTGAAAAAGTATGATCAAAGATGTCAAAGAGTACGTAAATACTTGTGACATCTGTCAAAGAATGAAGATGAAATGTCATCTATCATATAACGAGTTGAAATTATTATCTTGATTCACAGATTCATGAAAAGAAATCACTATGAATTTCATAACAGATTTGTCGTCTAGTAAATGAAAAGAAGTCATGTATGACTTGATTCTTGTGATAGTTGATTGTTACATGAAGATGATACATTATCTGTCTACAAAGAAGATTTTGACTGCTGTAGAGTTAACAGAGTTGTTCTTTGAGCAGATTGCTTTAAGATATGAAATATCAAATGATATAGTTATTGATAAAGATAGTTTATTTATCAGTGCATTCTGATCAGAAGTTTGCTATCATGTCAAGATGAAATGATGACTAAGCATTACTTTTCATTTGCAAACAGATGATTAAACAGAATGACAGAATCAAACGTTAAAACATTATCTAAAAGTGTATTGTTTCAAAAAGTAAGATGATTGAGCTACGCTTTTACTTATAGTTGAGTTCATTTATCATCAGGCGAAGCATGCTTCGTTGAGCTGTAGTTCTTTTAAAGTCATGTATGATTATAAACTCATCTTTGACATACACATCAAGAACGATGCTATGAAAGAAGAAGTGTCAGCAGCAAAAGAACGCGTTGAAATGCTGCAAGACGTGCAAAACACGTTGATGAAATGATGATAAAACGCGATTGATGTTCAGACAAAGTACTATAATTAAAAACATAAGTTTAAGTTCTTTAATGTTGATGATTTAATCATGTTATCAGCAAAAAATCTGAAGCAGAAGAAGTTGAGCAAGAAGTTATCAAATAAGATGATAAAATTCTTTCATATACAAGAATTCATAGACAAGCAAATGTATCATCTTGATCTTTCAATCATTTATAAAGTTCATTCTGTTTTTCATGTATTTCTTTTAGAGTTGTATAATTGTAGACTAAACGATGACTCTATACTCAATTATCTCATATTTGAGCTTATTAATGATGAGCAAGAATGAAAGATAGAAAAGATTTTACAGAAGCGAAAAAGAAAGAAAATCTTATATTATAAGATACAATGAAAAGAATATTTCATTGAATATAATCAATGAATATTAAGCAAAAATATGAAAGATGTCTTAAAGCTTATAGAAGCTTTTGAAACGAGGCTGAAATGTGAGCGAAAAGCATAATCACTCATTTTCAAGCATAAACTCATTATTAAAAAAGAAGAATCACTGTATTATGATAGTTTCGCTCTTTAATGAAGCGATCACATATGTAAATCAACAGACAGAAGAAAAAAGCGCAAAGACGCTCAAACGCACTCGATAAGAAAGCGTGATCATCATGACACAACAAACATCATGCAATCATCACTTCATCAAATATCTTTCACATGAGACAAGATTGCAAACTTCTTCTTCTTTTTCATTGTCAAATTTACATTGAAATGTGAAGACAGAGATTCAAGAAACAACAGATTGTGTTAAAAAATATTAGAATAATTAAAAATGCTGACAAAATGATATATAATTGAAATAAAATGTATTGCAAAGCGCTTTACATTCAGAATTTCTCTAACAATGTCATTGATAATCATTATCTTTTTGAGAATGAGTTTTTGAATCTTTAAAGACTTAAGTTTGTGAGTTTTCTTGAGATGATTCTTCATACAAGTCGTTGTTATCAATTTCTTGTAAAGAATTTTCTGATGAGCAGTAAATATCTTCAGAACGATGTTCTCTTCTTCATTTTCAATTGCACTATCATGAATATTCTGCAGATGAAAAAATTCATTGACAGTCAAAATGAAGATGTCGAGAATCTAGATATCAAATCATGAGTGTTTAACAGATGTATCAGATAAGTATATTCACTGCAATACAGAAATTCTCATTACTTGCATAACGAGCACACTTCTTGTACATTGTCTTTTTCTGAAAGATGACGTCACATCATGATGCTTTATTCTCAATGTATAGAACTCAAGCACACTTTATACAAATTATTCTATTTAGAATTTTGAGATCAGCAACACTTCTTTCGCTTATTTTCACAATTGACAGCTGAAAAGCATCAATAACGACATCAAGAAGTGAAATAAACAAATCTCATCATCATTCTTCAATTTCACGAAGTCTGTAAATTCAATAAGATCATTGATGAAGCATCAGCAATCATTTCTTTTTTCATCATCTTTCGAATTTTCTCTTCAATAGCTGAAATGTACTTGAAAGTTTGAATAGTAGAAGCAATGAGCTTTCAATCAGAATTTGATGATATCTGCATCATCACAAGTGATTCAGCATCAGCAGCATTATGATCATTATGTCTGATCAATGTCTTTTGAGCAGACTTATGATACTGTTAATTGCAGTAATAGTCGTGAAATCTCAAGTTGTGACATCACTTACTTTCATAATGATCTTGACTTGATCATCAGTTGACTTCATCATCTTACGACTTTCTTTGAGCGTTGCTGCGCATTCACGACTCATGATTTAACTCTCTTACTTTTACTATACAGATATACTCAAAGTTTGTCAAAAGTAATCACATAATGATAAAAATATGATCATAATTGAGAAAAGATGAAGTTGAAGAAAATGAAAAGTTGAGAAAAATTGAAAGAGTAATAAACAAATCAACAATTATTATTCACTCTTGTTTATGCTTTATCATTTCAACAACATCATTTACTTGAAAGATAAACAATGTTTATGCGTTATTTACACGTCATCATTGCTGTCATTTACATTAACTACACATCACATATACTATTTATAATGTCATTTATATGCATTATAATTAAAGATGAATCATCATTTGATTGAAAGTTTTTCTTTTTCTTGTTTTCTTACAAAGATTTGAAGATTTTTATTGAGAGCTTCTAGAGCGAATCAATGAATGCGCGTCATTATTTATCAGAATAAACAAAGACATTAATTATTGAGATTGAAAATGAACTCACTTAGAAGAGAAGACAATTGTCATGATGAATTAATACATAGAAATTAAATCAGAGACTAAAGTCAGAAATTGAGTTGAAAATCAGATCTGAGTTAGCTCTGAAACTTTATAACTCTGTCAAGATATCATTTAAACTACGTCATATCTTTGACTTAATATGTCATAAGTTATGTCGTGCTCAACTTGATAATGCTTGACAAACTCTCTATAGTCGATCGATTTTCTTGAGTTATCGAGAGCTTCTTAATAATTAGCTCTATCATAATATATACTCATTCTGTGCCTGCTTAAAATATCACATTGTCATATCATTTTTATAGATCTCATTTATTCATTTAGTAGATTCAATCATCACAGTTTTTTAAATATAATGATGTAATAAATTCAAAAATAGTAAATCTTAACATTTAATATCATTTTTAATTGCTTAATAAGTTGAATCAAGAACTTAAATTGAACTTTGACTTGAAATTAATATCAAGTCAAGTCATGATGTTGAGATTAAGTATTCAAGTCAAATCAGAAGATTGATATCAAGTAATTAAGTTAAGTCAGAATGTAAATATGAAAACTTAACTTAATGATCAGTTTAATTCTAGTAAATCATTTTCTTTCAATGTTTATCAATCTGTTTCTTTATTGTAACTTTGACTTTTGCTAATGCTTGCTTGATCAATGCTAGTGATCATTTTATATGTTTGAAGATATTTTCTGCTTTGTCTGCTTCAATTCTAGCATAAGTGATTTTATATTCAGTTGAGTCTGAATTAAAGTTCATATGAAAGTGAAAGTTCTTATTTAGAAAGAATGTCAACTGTTCAATTAAAAATGAGATAGCATTGTTATCAATGAATTCAGTTATGAATAATCAGATGAATCAATCATCTTGCATATATGAACAGTAACTTCATAGATATTATTTTACATCTTGATTCACTCTTTCTGTCTGATTATTAATATGTAAATGATAGTCTGTAAACAGTTTCATCTTAATATCAAGTTTCAGACATAAAGACTTTTAAACAATTGATATGAATTGAGAATTGATTCATTTAATTTTCAACTATAATTTGTTTCTGAATTGTTAATTTCTCTGTTAAGTTTAAGACAGATTCTTGATCTGATTCTTTTATATCAGAGAATTGCAGATCAAATTTGCTTTCAGACAATAATATCTGATGCTGATAAAGCTTTTGATCATTATTTGCTTCAACTAACTTGACATTTGACATTTGAGTCAGCGTATTAACTTTCAAATTCTGTTTATCTGATTGATAAATAATCTTGAAGTTATATTCAGATAAACTGATCATGTCAAGTCAAGTACTTGACTTGAAAAGTATTAAGTCAAGTTGAAAGATTTTTGAATTCAAGTTGCGTTGAATTGAAAAGTTGAACTCAAGAACTTGAATCAAGTTGAAAAGCTGAACTCAACAAGAAGTAAATAAATAAATGTAAATAGCTTGATTGAACAGTCTTCATGATTTCTCGTCATGACTTTCTATCAAATCTTTCTATCAAACCTCTTTATCAAACAGTCTTCATGATTTTTCGTCATGACTTTCTACCAAACCTTTCTATCAAATCTCTCTATCAAACAGTCTTCATGATTTTTCGTCATAACTTTCTATCAAACCTCTCTATCAAACAGTCTTCATGATTTCTCGTCATGACTCTTTATCAAATCTCTCTATCAAATGATCTTCATGTTTTTTTCTCATGACTCTTGTCAGAGACTGAGCTAGACTAGAGATACTATCAATATAGATGACTGGTATTATTATTACTTTGATAGAATTTAGGTACAAGACAATACATCAGATAATGTACAAGACGAAAGACAAAGAGCGAAAGAAAAGAACGAGAACTCGACTTCTATATACATGAATCGAGCAGAATCAAGGCTAGACAGTAGTTCTATTGACTTAAGATTGCAGAAGTTCGCGCACACGACTGAGATGATCGAAACAGAATTACTGAGACTAGATTAAGATGACGATGACTAGATTAATGACTTGATTCATTGAACTGCGAAACAGATTCAATGAATCGAGATTATCTAAGACATCGACGATTTATGTTCTAAATTGAGTTGATAATCTGACATCATGACAGTAGCTTTTCTCTTCAAGGCTGAGCTTCTGCAAGACGACGAGAAGAAACAAGATGAGACGAGAAAGAATCGAAGACGAAGACTGAAACGAGACGAGAATTGATGAAAACGCATTTTAATGTGATGAAGCACAGATGAAACTAGAATAGATCTGAATCACATCTGAGTCAGATCTGAGCAAGATGTCTGAAGAATGAGACGAGATGAAACGCATTTTAACATGATGATGCACAGATGAGACTAGAATACATCTGAGTCACATCTGAATCAGATTTAGACAAGATGTCTGAGTCAGATCTAGGCAAGATCTGAGTCAGATCAAGACTGAATCGAGATGATGAAGATTGAACTTAAAGTTCTTGACATTGACATTGAGACATCACACACGACAGTACATGTGATTCTTCAGCGACAGAGTTGGCGAGGTGATATTCATCGAGCGCTTGCTCACAATTATTCAGAAGATGAAAAGACTTTCAGATAGAGAAGTGATCTTTTCAATCGACGTAATACTTGAGCAGAGATGAGTTATAGCATCTATCACGCTTGAAGTTTAGTATGCTGTTTACATATCAGAATCTTTCATCATTCTCAACGACAACAAGTTTTTGAAGTTTCTGACGTTGACTTGAAAGAGAATCACTTGCGATATGACTCAGAAGAATGACATGAAAAACTGAATGAATCTTCATGAATGCTGAAAGATCTAACTCGATGATCAGAGAATTGTTCTCGAAGACACGCTTGATCTTGAAGAGATCAACATTATGATCGTCTAACTTGACAACAAGGCGAGCGATGCTGAGATTACGAGCATTCAGTCAGACTTCATCTTCGACAAAGTATCTAGAACAAGAACGACGAAAGAGATTGACATTGAATTCGTAGATGATCTGAGTTATAAGCATCTCATCACGTAGATGCTCAGTTAGTTTCTTCATCTTCTTGATGAACTCTTCGACATTGATTAACTTGTCTCGAGCTTGAGACGTAAGATTCTCGAGCAGAAACTCAGAAGACTTAAAGTCTAGACGTGAGTTCTGACTCAAATTGATCAAGAAGAGTGATGCTAAAGTGATTGATGACGATGCGTTATTGACGACGAATTCAACTTCAGAAAGTCACTTAGCTCAGTCATTCTGCATGTAGTTGACGAAGACTCGAAGATAATGCTTCATGACAGCATTGACTCTCTTGATTTGATCATCAATCTCAGAGTGATACGTCGTTGATGTTAGGGGCCAGCATAGAGCGAGTCATATGGGTGTAATGTAACGAGTATATAAATGCTAAGGAAGGAAAGTATCTAGAAGGGAAGAGCCGGCTATCTATATGACTCAGGAGAACATAAGCTAACCCTGAATAGGGTTGGCCTCGGAACAACCCTATAGCCTAGCGGCGAGCGGCCGGCGATAGTCATCAACATAGCCACCAACATAGCTACCAACATAGGTGCGTAGCTAGGATCGTAACAGTTGATAACTTAGCGTCTATCTTCAGCATTTTACACATATGCTTTCAGACATCGAAGATGAATTGTGTGTCTCGATCAGACATGAAGAACTCGAATAAATCATGATGTTTTCAAACATGAGCATAGAAGCAGTTGATAGCTTCTTCAACTTTCATAGAAGTGATGAGAACTAAATGTCTCATTTTGATAAGATGATCGACGAAGACTAGAACATATCTATATGTGATATTCATGAAGATACTGAGCGATAAAGAATCTACATAGTTCATGAAGACATCACGTCAACAACGTTCAAGAACTGAAAGAGAACACAATCATTCTTGAGTTCATTGTCTAGAGAGCTTGAAACGTGTGCACACGTGACAGTTTCGTACGAAGCGTTGAACATACTTATAAATGTTTGATCATCAGTAAACTCGACTGATCAGTTCATAGCTTTTTGCTCTTTCTGAATGATCATCGACGACACTATCATGAGCGAGCTGAATGATACGAAGGCGTAGTTTATCTGAGTTGAGCACGTACTTTCTTTCTTGAAAGTACAGATAATTCTCGTGTTCTTCACACTCGACTAGAGAGATCTTGTTGTGATGTCGTGCTTCATTGCGAAGCACTTCGATTATCTGAGCTGCGAATTTGTCATTGATTTTGACTTGCTTTCACAATGTCTGAGTGAGAATGTCAGCAGAATCTTCATCAAGATTCAGAGTGTCTTGATCTAGCTGAGACTCAACGTCTTCAACGTCGAATTCTTCGATTTCTAGATTCATGAAAACTAGAATTTGCAAAAGTGCTGAAATAACTGAAAACAGATGTAACTGAACTGAATCTAGAACGATGTTACGATCCTAGCTACGCACCTATGTTGGTAGCTATGTTGGTGGCTATGTTGATGACTATCGCCGGCCGCTCGCCGCTAGGCTATAGGGTTGTTCCGAGGCCAACCCTGTTCAGGGTTAGCTTA
>JAABUI010000204.1_pt1 | contig 76105 bp, 74 predicted proteins | sample 5559111 | NCBI WGS metagenome assembly JAABUI01 (sample SAMN10711870, study PRJNA513365) | rock metagenome | isolation source: Antarctica rocks | place: Antarctica: Victoria Land, Buttleship Promontory | reverse complement strand
CTGTCCATAGTCTATGGGCCATTCTGGTCAGTCAAACGTCTTGTTCCTTCATTGTAGCCCTCATCTATTGAGTTCAGAGCAATCGCCCGTATCGAGTAAAAGGAAAGTAGAAAAATACAAGATGTTATTCGCCTGTGGGAATGGCCCTCGCAGGCTGTTTGAAAGTGTAGCCGCCTTGAAAGTATGAGCGAAACCCAGCATGAGACCACTATACTGAGCTTTTTCAATCGTTTGGTTGCTCAGTATTGGGCGTACCTTCCTGAATTGTTTCACTCCAGTACGGCTCAACACTTGACTCCGCTCAACATAATACACTTCAAAGTTTCCCGTATCCTTAATTTTCACACAACGTACAATCCTGATGATCCTCAAAGCTTGGCATTGATCATCAAATGTTATAGCATTACAGCTGCGCGGCAAGTGATCCAGCAGTATCACGATCAATTGGTCCTTCTTTGAACACGCCTCTCACCATGCCTTTGTGCAAAGGCATCATCACGAACACTGGTTCCCTTCGTTGTTCCAGACCCGCGACCCATGGCTTCCCCTTTTGTTGGCAGCATGGGAGAGGCGTCCAAAAGATCATCACTGACATGGATTCTTGTGGCCCAGACGATCCCTCGTTTCTGCTGCAACATCTGACGTATCGGAGGGACTCTTTTGATGAACATGTCTGCAACACATTTCCTGCCAAGACACCCCTCTCTGCCCTCAGACCTTTCGACGGAAATCATGGCGGTGTTTCCATGGGAGCTCTGGAAGCACTCCCACTTGAAGTGCTCTGGGCAATATTCTCATACCTCACCATTCCGGCTCTAGAAAGCCTCAAGAGGACCAACTCCCGTGCCTCTTTAATCCTATCGACGAGTCCTCAGTACAAGAGCATCATGACTTACGCACCGGAGCTAGTCAAAGCACTCTACGAGACTCGGCTCCACCAGTGTTTTCCTATTGGTCGCGTTCATAATGCTTTCACGCAAGCGAGATGCATTGGGTGCGGTAGCTTTGCTGCTTACATATTCCTTCCCGGATTACAGCGTTGCTGTCAGCGATGCGTGTACTACGATCCGGAGTTTATGCCGCTTACCTGTGGAATACAACATCGAGACGACGATATTTCACTAGCATCAATGACCAAGCTGCCGGCCATGTGGACGACTTCGGAGGAATGTCTAAAAGTCAGTGGACATTTTGGAACAATAAAAGGCAAGATGGCTCTTATCAGCAAAGCTGAAGCACGAGTAAGTGTCGTGGGTGCTTCTTTTCCCCTATGTAGTCTTGTTGTGAGACCGAGATCGGCTTTTGAGACCTCATTATTCTCTGGCCACCACTCTACTTCTTACGAAACGTTTGACTGCTTCATAATCCGCCTAAGTATTGAATGCTGACGCCGAAATGTGCGACAGATGATAGGGGCTAAAGTACGTACCGACATAAATCAGCACGAGTCCTATGTGTATGGACCCCTAGCGTGGCACGGACTGAGCTTGATGGCGCTCCCTTGCCTCATCATGAGAACTACACTCCAAGAGAGTACCTTGGAGCGGGGATTACACTGCCTAGGCTGTGCAAAAGCCACTTGCAGGCAAGCAAAATGGCACAACACTGAGTGTAGAGGATGCCAATTTTCAGGGCCGGGGGGCGTCGACGTCCCGTTGTCCACGGACCCTTCATCAAGATCCAATGACAGCAGACAGTCTTGTAGAGTGGTGAATGACCGTGACAAGCTGTACACAAAAGAAAAAATCCTCCCACACATCTTGGGATGCGGCAACGCCCAAGCTTACCTGGCGGACCTCGACCTGGAACGAGAACGTTTTGCTCGGGTGTAGAAGCCTAAGCAAAGAAGGAAGAGAGGAGAATGGAACCTCAAAGGCACAAGATGGGGCGTCGCAACCGATTGCCTAGAAGGCGCACAAGGGTACGAGATGGGTGGTGGACAGAAGCAGTATCTTCGTTCGTGCCGTCAAGATCCAGAAAGTGTTTCACAGCTGGGCCAAGTGGATCCTGCTGTTGTGTCTATTCTCTCTCGACCCATCCAAGATCATCCTGATGGTTGATACAGCAGAATGTCTCCGCAAATGATGGAAGCTATATTGGAGAGACGAAATGAAACTGAAATCATACGTGCAATTCAAATAGAGCTACTTGATACCGAGCTACAATCAATCAGAGAAGGTTTTGCTTGCTGCTAAATGACATCTGAAATCAATCGCCTGCCTGATCACGTTCAATCTTCAACATTTCGCCTCTTCGAGATAATTAATTTATCCTACAGAATCCCAGAGCAACAGTCCTCATTCCACCAGATCCGGACCCCCTCCTCCTGAAAATCTTCACTCCAGCTCCAGCGGCGTGACATCCCCTTGTGGCGATTCCATAGCCTGTGATCGCTACCTGCACGAGTACCTCCAGTCTTCTACTGGGCTTTTTGTATGTATGGTGACTGACAGCGGGATGTGGTAGATGTGAGCAATAGAAACTTTGAATTACTTAAAAGTGAAGGCAACGGTATTCAAGTTTGGCTAGATGCCCTCCTGGCATTGATTGTCAAATTGAACAGAACAGCAAACGGCAGTGAAATCGTCCGTTTGCATTATTCGAGCAGACCGATTTTCCAGACTCTCTCGCGTCGGAGAATTTGAAAACGTTATTACCATCGGCAGACACTCTTATTCGCTCGTCACCTTGGGAATAGCCTGATCAAGCATGGTCATTGGTCACCGACTTTCATGGTTCAAGGCACTGACCAACTTTCGTTTGGAGATTTATTGTCACAAGAGTAATACACTTCTGGATGTATTGTGGTAGTCAGGTATACAGGAAGAGCCAAAGCAAGGAGCCTCACGAACACCTACGCTTTCAGACAAATCAGACTTTTGCTTCGTCGTGCTCGTCACTTTGTACGTCTCAGACCTGGGCTTTACAGCCCGACGTATACTTCTTCTGCAATTTCTCCACAATTGCCTGCACTTCTGCAAACATTTTGTCGCTCTTCTCTAGTCCACAGACTTTACTCACTAGACTTGGTGCATCCATGCTCTTGAGCATCTTGCCCAACTCGAAGCTCTCCTCGTCTCCTTTTACATCCACAAAAAGGAACGTTTGTTCTATAGCTCCTAAGAGAGCCCCGTACTTATCGCCTTGCTCGGCGAGCTGGTGTGCTGGGCCAACAAAGCGCTCCTGACGTCCCAGCTTCCGCAGTGGTGCACGTCCAACTCGCTCAACCTCGTCTTCAAGACGAGGATTGGAGATACGCTTGATGATCTTTTCTACGTATTCCTTCTGCTCTGAGACAGCGATGCCATGATTTTTGACGATCAGATGTGATGTTTCGGCCAGACACTCGCGCACAATGGCGTTGATCTCCTTGTCTTCAAGTGCGGCAGCAATGGTGTGCTTTCCACGGGTGTGCCCATAGTAAGCAGCAGCCGCGTGACCGGTGTTGAGGGTGAAGAGCTTTCGCTCAATGTAAGGAACGAGGTCGTCGACCCATTTGATAGCTTCAACCTTGGGAGGGCTGTGGGGAGAAAAGGGCGTCTTGTCGACAACCCATTCGTAGAAAGATTCGATCTCTATATCGATGCCAGCATCATGGTGCTGTCCCGGAACAATTCGATCGATGGCTGAGTTGGCGAAGCGCGCACGGTCGTCGATAGAAGACAGGCGATCTTGTGGAGTATTCTTGGAGTCCTTGATGAAGCCGGCCAGGGTATCTGTAGCGCCAATCATGTTCTCACATGCAATGACGGCAAGGGGTGTAGAGGCAGTCCGAGAGTCTATAGCTTTCCCAATAAGAGGAGCAATGAATTGTAGGATTTTAGGTCCGACTGCACAAGTGACCTAGGTGATAGAAGTGAGTATGGATCTTATTCTCGAGCAAATGAGGGCCTACTAGGTCTGCGGTTTCGATCTCTTTGATGGCTTCTGCCTCTTGACTCTTCGAATTGAGAGCCTTGTAGTTAGTGATGGTATTGACTTTGTCTCCATCTCCTCCAATCTCGGTGACTGTGTAACTTGGGGTTTTCTGAAGTTGTTCGATGAGATCGGCCACAACGTCCAAGAAGACAATCTGTAATTCGTTGGTTCAGTAATCAAATCCTGCACTCGATAGGAAGTAGATTACCTCAAAGCCAGACTGATGGAGCTTTTCAGCGACGAAGCCCCGGCCAATGTTCCCGCCACCAAAGTGAACAGCTTTGGGAGCCATGTTGCTGACTTATGATGTGACTGGAGGCTTACGAAGGGCTATCGGAGAGGGTTCTTGTTGGGCGGATGAACGTGAGGCCAGGATTAGAGTTGAGTCGTAGGCCAGGGAACTGAGAGATATGGAGAAATGGCGCTGAAGGAGTGGCAATACTGGGAAAGAGCTGCCCAGCACGTGTGACGTCGGAAGGTGGGGTTTGGGAGGCTGTCCATCTCCGGCGCCTTCGCGGCTTCCCCGCAATACTCTTCTCCGCGATGGAGAGGGGAAAGAGAAATCTAGAGTCCATTGAGCTTCTGTCTCTCGTTGATGGACGGAGGATGTCATGCATATGAAGATGAAAACAAAATGACTTGGAAGTGGATCTGCAGGATTTAGCGGCAGATGATTGTATGCAGGCACAATGTCTTGCATGAAGTGTGGTGGGGTTCACCCCCACCCCAACGAACATCCCCCCCAAGCGAACAGGCTGGATCCAGGCTCGGAACGGAGAAGTCACATTATGAAGAAAACTTGTATACAAAATTCATCTAGATTTTGATTCTGAGAAGATTTTGTATTGAGCACTTTTTAGCAACTCGCATGATTCTGAGGATAGGAGGGCGTTCGCTTCGCCTGGGGGTGAACTTTTCTAGCAAAAAGTACAACTAGTCGTACTAATCAAGTCCTTGCCGATTCCTGCTAAAGAGCACTCATTTGGCTGCTGACCGTCGCCCGCCCCCTCCATGACTCTTCTAATCTCTCGTCCACCCGCCTCCTCCAATTACTGCATCTCATAATCAAACCTCTCTCGCCTTCCCCTGATAAATTCGTAAACCCAGACGAAGCCTGAAAGTAGGACTAAAACGGTCGCAGCCCACGTCATGCCTATGAAGGTCGTGCCTTTGTACGCCACAATGCCAACATCCTTCCCGTAGGCGTTAGCGGCGTCAACAACCTGATTGATTATGGCTGTAGCGATGGCGGAAGCAATCATTAGGCTAAGGAATGCGAACTAGGTAACGGTATTATTAGCTTCATTACATTGGGTCGGAGGACTCGAATAATCTTTACCATTGATGTCATAACATTCACAATAGCGGAGAGGCGACCTGTTGTCCACAGTCCAAGTAAGGCTCCGATCAAACACAAGCTGGTCGCGGCAGCCCCAATGCAATAGAGGACAGACATCGCCTTGCTTGAGAGCTTCACCACTCTGATCGCGTCTTGAACGGCTGAAGGCCATTTCAGGTCTGTGAGGTTTACGCCATGTTTGAGCTCTTTCTGGATAATGGCTGTAGGATCAAAGTGGAACGTGGCGGTACTGTTAGAGCAGAAGGTTACATTTTTCTTGGGGTGAGATGTGGAGTTCGAGACCGCTGAAGGGGTATAGTAACCCTACGTCAGGAAACAGGTCAGCAAATTTTAAGATGGACCGACGACGAGCGTGGAGATGGTACCTCGCAGAAGTCAAGAATGTGAGCGCTATAAAAATCATGAATGCCGAGTTCTTTGGCAACATCTGCGACGACCTTGTTGGCTCCCTTATGCAAATCGTCTCCAATAGTGTTCAGGATTGGAGAAGACGTCTTTGAGGTGCTCAGCGCTACTTGGCCGAGTCTAGATGTATTAAGCTGTATATGGTCAGTACGAGACCGATAGGACATTTTGGGGACACTCACTGTTAGCAGGCTTGCATTCTCCATGTATCCCTTCTTTGAACCAGCAAAGATACAGAGCATGGAGAGAATGAAAGCAGTGAGAGAGAAAACAACAGGGACCAGCGCTGTAGGGCGTATTCGGAAAGCCATTGCTGCACAGCAGATTTGGAGAAGAGAATTATTAGAGTGAGGGGACGGTAGGTTTGGGAATCGAGCAATAGCAATGTAGTGCAGAGAAGACGAATCAGGACTTGTAGCTTGTGAAAAACAAAGGTGAGATCTGAGAAATATGAATGAATCACAAAGAAAAGGTGAGCGGCATTGTTGAAACAAAACGCACGTAATGAGAGCAAGGCGATCGATTGCCGCTGGTCAAGGTACTATTCCAAAGTGTGAACAAAGCCGTTGCTTGTTCAGGCCCTTCCAGGACTACAATATTCGCTATCCTAAGAAGACAAATATCTCAAACATGTTTCATGAGCTTTGCGGGATATGTGGTTCCCAAAACCCAGGTCTGATGATTGTGAGAGAAGACTTGAACGATTGGTGCCCAGAGATTTTCGGTTCTTCAGCCAAGCGCGCAACCTAAAATTAGTTGCCAAGGCAGGTCCCTAGGCGGCCTTTTCGACTTAGTGAGAAGGCGTGCACTACAAGAAACCACTAATTGGCTCTTGAGTTCCTTGATGCACTCGCGCGTCTTCAAGGAGGGTTGAAGTAGTCCGAGAGACTTTGGCTCAGAGACGAGTGAAGCTCCTCAAATGCCATCGTATACCCCTGTCGCCTGAGCTCGTCTCCCTCTAGCTACCTGCACTACCTGAGGCGTTTGTCTCAGAAGCACATCAACGTCTCTTGAGACAAAGTTAGAGACATCACAAGGAATTTGGTGGGAGAGAAAGACAAACCAAGCATGAGGGACTAAAGAACATTCTCTCCCTGTACCTTTGCACTAGTCTTACTTCCTGCCGCTGTAAGATGAAGGCTTTGAACGCTTGTGAATCACTCAATGAAGAGACACCGTGTAGTTGTCTGGCTCGGTTTTGAATTTACAGGCATAGAGGCTGTCAGCCACCAGTGCTTCAAGCCCTTTGTCACGTGCTCTGCATGAAATGAATTCATGGTACAGCTGTGGTAGTGGACGCGCTCCGCTCGAGTATTCGACGCCTATTCTGGCAAAGTCAGACCGTTGTACCAGCCGCTTATCTCTGCGATACTTAGGTCTAGTTATGAAACCCTTGAAGGCTTCTGTGGCTTTGGGACTAATTGAATGCGCTCTCCAAAAGTACATGCAGTGAGCCTACATCCAAATTATCAGCCGAGCGAAACTCGATCGTCGAGCACTGAGACTTTTGAATATCTGATGCTGGGAATCTACTGGCTTAAAGTGCCGTAATGTGATGACCAGTGCGAAGGCCTGTTCTTCGGAGGGTTGGAGAGACCTTGAAGTTTGTGCAGATCTGACTCTTGTGAATCGAATCGATACAGCGAAGGCCATTAGTCGTGGGCTAATCCCGAGCGAGTAGCAACGGTACTCATCCGAGCGGGCGGATAATTCCAGTGATTGTGAAGCAAAGCATGTCCAAGCTATGACTGGCGTCGCCTGTTCCCAGTTGCAAAGGCCGAAGAGCAAGAGACAAGACTTGCTGCTATGTATGCAGGCTTGATCGAGTTTTTGTACTCAGAATTGACCCCTCGGAGGATCTCAATAATCGCTCTCGTTAGAAGCCAAGTTGCGAGGACTTGGAGAACGGAGGGGTAGAGATAGCCCTGTTTGCGAGGACCATCGATCTTTGAAGAAGGCTTCGAAACTGTTGATAGTCGAAGCTAATCATCTCCATTGCACTCCAAGCATCTTGAAACCGGGTTTCTTCTTATGTTCTGAGGCGGTCGCATTTTCGAGGTAAAGCCGAGGCTGACCTATGCGGCGTGAGTACCTCAGGACTCGAAACAATTGACTTAGGACCTTTACTTACCCTGAACCTCGATGGCGAGAGTCCGATACTGCCATTCTGGATGACCTGGGCCCTTGACAAGATGAACGTGCGCAACACCAGATTTTAACGAACCATCGACCTGCACAATTCATTAGTCCCATTTGAACGGCATCTTTACGGTGATAAATCTCTTACATTGAAATGCATGCGGAAATGCTCAATGCCTGTCTGATCTGTACCAGAACTGGATCTTTAAGTCCATGTATCAGCAAATCTGATTGTGGGAAACGATTCAGTTACTCTTACGCAATGGGCCGATTCCTTGACCATTTGCTTGTCGTCGGTTCTCCGAAAGCTCGGATTTTTTGGCTCGATCCAAGTAGATCTAATGCCCGACTGTCGCCTCTGATTCGGTCTACAGCACGATTGAAATGTCTGGTCTTACTGTCCGAAGCGAAGACCTCGGTGTAGAGGATGTAGGCGACTCCGATCTTTGACGGATCAGCAACGGTTACTCATCAAATGGAGCATTCTCTTACGGTCATGCCAAGTCCTAGCAGTATCACTCCGAAGTTGAACGTTTGCTGAGTTGTTCTTGCTGCCTTCTCTCCCGTAGTCAATTCCTTCCATCCCACTCGACCATCGTCGCTCCTGATGGTCACTTGCTTCCTGGTAGAGGCTTTCGAGCCGCCTAAAGGATTGGGCGTTGCGTAGAATCTCGGCTTTGGAAGCGACAAGTTAGGATGCCCTTGTCTTCCTCGGTAAAGGGCATTGGAGCTTCGCAGCCACACGGACCGTCTCATACTGGCCAAGGACATCCTACTGAGCTGATTCTCGGTCAAACGCCCAATTGCCGCCATCACCCTTCATTTGACCGGCCGTTGTCGGTGAGAAGGAACAAGTTGAAGGCGGAGACAAACCCAGGCAGGTGTTACATAAGCGGGATCTTGGCGCATATTGAGGCCATTCTATTTCGAGAGTATCTTCCTCCCTGAATGAAGCACTTCGTGCGAAGTGAAGCCAATGTGTACTCATGACTATCTGATACCGCCCGTGTGATTGCATGCTCAGGAATCTTTTGCCTTCCACCACTTAAAAACGTCTGGTCCTTCACCATGAGTTCGGCTACGAAAGCCCAGTCGCAAAAGATATTCGAGAAGCTCAAGACCAGACCCGCCAACAAGGTAAGCCTCCCTGGGTGCAGAGTATTCACGACTTAGCTAATCTTTATCCGTGGAAGGTTTGTTTCGATTGTGGCACGAAAAACCCAACCTGGTCTTCTGTCCCTCTTGGTATCTATCTTTGCCTCGATTGTTCTTCGAACCATCGCAACCTCGGCGTACACATTTCCTTTGTCAGATCCACCAATCTCGATGGTAGGACACCCGATTCTGTGTGTGCTTGATGACGGCAAATTGACACGTCAGCCCCACAGTTTGGCAATGGGATCAATTGCGCACTATGAAAGTGGGGGGTAATGAATCCGCCACAAAGTATTTTCAGTCGCATGGGGGAACTGCGGCACTGGCCAGTAAAGATCCAAAGACAAAATACACATCGACTGCGGCGACAAAGTACAAGGAGGAGCTCAAGAAAAGAGCAGCTGCAGACGCTCGCGAGTATGCTATCAATAACATCACTGCGGACTCCTCCTATTACTAAATTGTGTTCAGTTTCCCGGAAGAAGTTGTCATTACCGACGTTGTCGCTGCTGCATCAACAGATGGAACTTCGACACCTGCGGAAGCAGGCGATGACTTCTTCTCGTCATGGGACAAGCCTTCTATTAAGCGACCTAGCAATCCACCCTCAAGAACGCAAACACCCCCTGTAGTAAGCCGCACAGCATCACCCTTCCTAAACCCTACGGCGAACGGCAATGGTGCTGCAAGATCCAAGTCCCCACTTCGCGGCTCGGAAAGCGATTCATCCAGAGCACCATCACAAGCCGTACCGTCAGCTGTCATTCGTAAGACCACGGCGACAGGTGCCCCTCGAAAGTCCAATATCTTAGGTGCAAAAAAGACAAAACTGGGAGCGAAAAAAATTGGAGGTTCAGAAGAGGTTGACTTCGAAGCTGCCGAAAAGAAAGCGAAGGAGGAGGCTGAACGTATAGAAAAATTGGGCTATGACCCTGAAGCAGAGGAAGCTGCCGCACAAAAAAGTGTTCGGTCCGCGAGTATTAGCGACAAGACTAAGATTGCTGCACCAACTCCTGTGAATCCCACCAAAACCTATGGTGCTCCAAAACACGAGCGAACGAAGAGTGAAATGGAGCGACTGGGTATGGGCATGGGCCGTCTGGGTTTCGGACAAGTAGGAGGTAGCAAACAGGCAGCTGCTGCACCAAAGAAGATGGGATTCGGTTCAGTGGGAACCAGCAGATCTACCCAAGAGGGTATGTCGAGACCATGATCCTTCATAAGCATTGAGGTTAAATGGGAGACGAGGCTGACCAACTCCTAGATGACGACGAGAAATACGCTCGTGAGAAGTTTGGCACTCAGAAAGGGATCTCATCCGATGAATTTTTTGGCCGAAATAATTTCGACCCTTCCACCCAAAGTGAAGCCAAACAGCGCCTTCAAGGATTTGAAGGCGCCTCTTCTATAAGCAGCAATGCGTACTTTGGACGACCGGAGGATGACATTCCTCGGGCTGATGAATATGGTAATTATGGCGACTTGGAGGGCGCGGCGAGGGACTTTGTGAGGAAATTTGGTATTACAGCCGAAGATGATTTGGCTAATTTGACAAACGTGCTGGGAGAAGGGGCGAGCAAGTTGCAAGGTCAGTGCACAAATGCTTTCATTTTCCCCTCTGCCCTTTATCAATCCTAAGTGGTATACTAACTTTTGGCTATCTCTGAAGGCGCGGTAAGAAGTTACCTGAATGGTTGAGTCTCCTAATTTGTGTCTCTCAATTTTCCCAGATGCAGATTTTCAAGAAGACGATAGATCTGGATGTATTGCGCACTAGTGACCATGCAATTCTGGCGTCCCTAGCGTATGTTGGCCCCTGTTGGCCCCTCGTCCCCGGGACAGCCTAAATGACGGCTTTGCATCGTACTTCCTCTTTGCTTCGGTGCATTTGAAAGGACCCATAGAAAGAGAATGGAATATGGTAGTCGAATTGTATCATTCGAGTACTTTTAAAGATAGCTCATCACTCGAAACCATCAAGTACAATGCTGACATGTGTATATTTCATCTAATTCTGCTCTCCAGGCATGTCGAAGGATGATCAATATCATCACCTCCGAGAACGCCTATAGACGGATTTATGTACTTGTCGCCTTACATGCTTGCAAGAAGCGCGTCAGGAACGCCCGAGTCACGGAGGACCACCAGTCGATTCCAATACATGGACAATCCAAATTGTTATCAATTGACACTCAGGTCTCCGATCCCGGTCCCATTGCCTATGATACCAATATTTTCAGGCGCCACATACATCAATTGCACCTTGATGCCATCATACATTCCCGCAGTCGTATACCCACCTTGATCTATGGGAAACGCAGAAGTACCCACACACACCATATTCAACTGTGTGGCCGCCAAACTGATTCCTAACCAGGTACCCATATCAACCGTGACTCCCTCCTGCATGTCGACCATGGCCGCGCACGTCTTGTGGGATTTGACAACTGGAAGCTGGAATTGATTCATGATGCCTTTTCTGTGGAATCCGCCGTCGATGTGGTTATCATTGAGTTGGCGAATGGCCCCAGCGCAGTCGGCAAAGCGAGGCCGCCGGCGTGACAGTCGTCTGCCTTTTGCGCAAAAAAATTCGCTGTTCAAGGGGCCGGTTGAATTGGCAACGGTAAGGGTGGCGTCTGGAAATCCGGGCAAGGTGAGAGCGAGGGCGCAGGTGATATGGAGAAAGAGGGTAAGGAAGAATCGGAAAGTGGGATGGATCCTCATCGTTTTGCCTGGCTTTGCGTCCTATCGGTCTTAGCACCCGAGGCGTAGAGGTCGTCGGTGCTCTATTTGAACCCAACGCAACGGTGATCTGATGGACGTTTGTGCGGAGCAACGGCCAAGTGCACGTGAACGACATGATGTACGTCAAAATGGAGCTCTGCGCTTAAGTGCATAGGTAGGAGTAGTTGCGCCAACGCGCGTGAAAGGATGTGGTCTGAGAGTCGCTGGACAGACGAATGGTCGGTGGGTAAGCAGAATGAATACCAATTAAAGACAACCGATGTGCAATCGCCGCCATCGCTAGATCCGAAAGCAGCGCTTGGTCAAGGCTCAATCAAACGACTGATTTGATGCTTAGGCATCCGCTTTTTAAAGCGGATAGAGCGTACTAGAAGCTCTCGACCATTGGCTGACTCCTGTAGGAAGCTTCGAGGCCTAGGGGATTGTGCTTCGATTCTTGTGTTGCTCTATCGCCGGTCCGCCGCCGTAATGGCGCTGAACCGGGCCACTCACATGCTATATTCCATCTGCCTCGACCGCCCGACGTTCTCAAACCTTCGCAGCGGCTACAATCGATCTCATAGGATGTGCAATGATAGCCACGGACAATGATGTTGAATATTGGTCGCATCGTTGGTAGACATGTACTGACAATCTCAATGCATACTTCTACCATTGCCCAGATCGCACTGTCGACATCGGCCCCTAGCACTCTGAGGTCAGACTGTTCCAGAGATGATGAAACGAACGGGGACGCGTACAGCTTGCGTCGATGTGGGAGAGTCCTGTCAAAGTTGTAACCCGATAGATCCTGCCAATACACACACTAAGGCCATGCTTTAGCAAAGGAAGTATTTTGAAGCTGCCACTTACAAGCTGCTGAGGAGAAAGATTCCGGCGATTTGGACTTTCCATTTGGTTTGCATGTGCAATCTGTAAATTAGAGGAATAGGTAAGAATACTATGACGAAATCTACCACTACGTTGATGGACCCTAGAATGATCGCTGACACGGGTGTGTTCAGACACGAGCCTGGGACGCTCGGATCCCAAGTCTTTCGAATTGGCCTACACTGTAAAACAGGAGTCATGACCCCTGCTGTGCTGTACATAAGGGTGAATGTGCCAATAGCCCAGCACAATACTACAAATCTTCTCGTCGAGCCGAACAGCCGTAAGTAGAGGAGTAGTACCGAGAACTTGAACGTAGCTGCTCCGACAGCATACAAAGCTTGGGTGGTGATGACGACCTGAATTGGATTAGGTCAGCTGAAACAGAGCATGGAAGTGATATTAAGATTGCCAATCATTGACAATTCTGCTTGTGGGGCGGCAGCGTAGGTATGGTAGGATGGTAACTTACTATTGCGAATGCAGCTACATTTTTGAGCAGGATGATGTGTCTCCCAGCGCCAATCTGAATACCTAGACAGAAACAACAATAAGCCGTCTACAAAGAGAAGCAACAGAGAGCTTTCGAAATCCGAAAGTTATACCATAGAAACCCACAGCACCTATTGAGCTTGCGATAAAATGGCAGACAAGGGTCAGTCGAAGTTTTCCGCAGACCCATGATGGGCCTTATCTATGACACTGCTCACCAACGAGACGAATATCCAGAAGTCATCGGCCTGAAGGGAGGATTTGCTCGTCCGTCGGGCAATAAAACGCAGGGCGACAGCAAGAAATGCTAAGCAGAGGCAGATGGAATAAGACCAGATTATGTTAGGCCCCCGGTCGTCTTGGATATGTTCAAGCTCGTAATGGATTTCGCCTAAGGATGGCTCGGCCATGAGGAAGCGCAACTGCGGCAACAATTCAAAGCGCAAGACGTATGAAAACTTCCAAATTCTCCGCTGGATCTAGAAGCAGGATTGCATGACAGCCAAAAAGCGAGCCCATAGGATGGAAGCGCCCATAAGAACTCAATCCTCCGAAGCACGCCATGACGGTTTCCATATATCGGTTGACAAGCCTCATGTCATCGTGCATAGCCTTTGAAACGGGTGTGAACTGACCTCAGGCGTCTCAGTGAATTGGAGAATTGAGCATGACACAATGCTTCCTGAAACACACGGTAGACGCAATTCTGCACGCACGGAATAGGGAGTACTTGTTTTCATGAATTTTCCTTCTGCCTTGAATTGCTTGACGTCGATAGCAACGCCGGTAAATGAAATATACGATTGGACCCACTCTCAGGTACTGGATCCCTTTGTAGGAAGAGAATGAAACTTCAAGCTTCTCAGCGATTCAAGAAAAAAGGCCAAGGAGAACAAAGAGCTTCACGAACAAGTCCGATCTGTCTATCATCGAAAGCAAGATACACGGATCTCAATAAATGAACCTCGATCATTGATATCTCACAGGTCTGTAGAAAGCGGAATAGATTGTTCGTTGCAAGGATGGATGATGTTGTTTCAGCGTCCAGACTACGCCCAGGTTTCACCATATGATGTGTAACTGGAAGCTCTTAGAGAACCAGCTAGTCTGTTCCTGATCGTAAGTCTGCTGATGGTGTGCTCCTCGCGAGAACACCCTCCACTCAGGTCGCAATGCAACAGATCTCCATAATGTCGCAGGATTTACTGGCTTTTTGAGATTGGCCGTCCGATTGGATTCAGACAGAATAATTACTCCGATGGCACGGTAAGCAATTACTAGCGCGCCAAATTAGCGCGAACTAGCACTATCGTGGCTTCCCAGCTCCCCAGGTACATGCGCAGCCAGCCATTTGGAAATGAAATGATTTCTCACCCTATAAGAATCATGACCTTACCGAAGACATCTCAAATACAGCCTGGCGTCGGCGTCAATATAATTTCCAAAGCCGATCAGAGGTCTGGAAAGATCACGACAGGCCAAGTCTCGGAGATCCTAACTCGAGGCGACCACCCACGCGGCATCAAGGTTTGCCTCATCGATGGTCGAGTCGGACGTGTACAGTCGCTTTCTGCGTCTCCGGCAACCACGATACTGTCAAAATCTACCGATACTGCCGAGGGTATAGAGAAGAGCAATCCTAGCTATTCAACCCTACGATCTGGGAGGTTTGGGCCAGACAGACGGAGAGGGAAGATCAATTTGCAGGAGGACTATAGAGAAGACTCGGTTCCGCTTGAGTCACGGAGTCTTGCAGATTATGTCATAAGTTCGGCTTCGTCAAAATCAGTATCGAAGCCTCAGACTTTGACCTGTGGGGCTACAGCTCAGAGTCAACTTGAGAGAGACTTTCCAAATCTCGACACAGCTTTGGTCGCTGCCATTCTAGCTGACCATGACGATCCAGAAGCCGCGAGAGGCATTCTGTCCACTCTGTCGTGAAATGCCATGGAGCTGGAAGCTTTGTCTGCGGTCAAAAATACTGGTTCCAAATATTAGAACATAATGGTCAGACAGGATGGTGGCCATCCCATGTCCACCACTAGCAAGAGCTTCACACCTTACAACAGAGGCTCCATTTATGCTTCAAGCTATGTGTTTCACACGTGGTCCATGACTCCAACCCTTCAATGCTGTGCTAATAACGTGCCTACATTCATGATCATTCGAGAATACTCACTTTTGAAGCTCTCATGTGCGCAAATTAGCCTGACCGGCGCCAGCCTTGATCTGACATTGGACTGAAATGTTCGTTCAGAAACTTGAGGAGCGAGAGATTAGGAATTTGCGCATCTGTGGTGCAACATTATTTGTACAGAATCACATGGTGGTAATACTAGCGCAAAGCAATGAGTGCTTTATGACGACTCCGGTATCACATGACATGTCCATGGCTGACATACAAAGCACCATCCAGGAGTACGACAGCCAAATTCCTTAACAGAAGCACGGCCGTCGATAGATGAGTATCACCAAGATACCAAAAGGCACGGGTATGGGTTGGTTTTGTCAGCAGTAGATAATTCGCGCCTGTAGACAGAAGGTGTAAAACCCTGATTTCAGAATCATCGGATCTTAAACGCCCATCTCATCGTCATCGTCGTCATTTCCCCCAATCCCATTTTCCCTCTCCTCCGCCTCCCTTTCCCTTCTACTCATCTCCTTACTCGCCCCAATCTTCCTCAACCCATCCACCACGCCCCCAATAAACGCTCTTCCCTCTGCAACCTCCATCCCACCTACGCCATTCATATTCACCTCCCTCCCTCCCTCCAATACCCCAACCCCAGCCCTCATCTTCGCCATCCTCACCTCCCTCAAATCCCGCATCAGCCGCCTCACGGCATCGGGTTCCTGAATATCATCGCTCGCAGCTTCCAGAAGCATTTCACCAAGCTCTAACCAATGGTAGGGTAATGCGTCAGGGGGAGCATCGGCTGTTGCGCTGGGGACGAAGGGTGGGGATGTGGTAGTATGCGGTGGTAAGGGCGGGGCCGGTGAGAAGGATGGTGTGCTTTTCTCAATATCGAGAATTGAGCTTAGAGAGGGCGGTGAGAGCCACGGTGGCGGGAGGATGTTGGCGCGACGTTGTCGTTTAAGGAGGAGAGCGAGCCAGAGAGGAAGTGGGGTGCGGTAGGGTGGGTTGAGTTGTTGAATTGGACCCTGTGTCATGTATGAGAGGAATCAGCCTCTATTGTTTCTTTGTGAATGGCCTTCGCTATCCTACCTATTGGCTTTGTCCGCGAGCTCAACTCACCCCGAGCAGATTGAGACCCTCGAGCCGTTGGCGGGGGATCACTGTTACCATTTCCATTTCGCACAAGAAAGCTGTCTCGGCAGGCGTCAAGCCTGGAGGAACAGGCAGCGCCATTATGAGCTCGAGTCGCAATAATGCGCGCCAGAGTGATGGAGAAATATGGATCGCGTTCGAGCTTGCAAAACTTTTGCATTGAGCCGAGATGCTCAAGAATCCATTGCTGTGTAATATTACCGTATCTAGTCGGCCGTAGTAATTTTTACAAGTCTCTAATGCTCATCAAAGTTTCTCAGCACACAAGTCTGCCAAATCAATTCAAAATTTCTTTGAATCATCAAAACGCCAATTGCAATATGTCTGTAGTGGTCTCTATAGTCTGGGAGTAGAGGTTGCATAGAGATCTAGTCAGCCGCTTATCCCTTTTCTTGTGAGCGGATGGTCAACGCTAATTACTAGCGTACCCGGGACCTCTTGGCATCAAACCTCCATGATTTGACTATTCCCGAATCTATCAATTATCACCAACCACACCACCTACACCACCACCAAGAGGTCCTATTGCTCCTAGACTTCATACATTCATCCAGACCATCTAGGCGAACAATCCGCCCGGCCAGATTTCAAGAAGGGGCCTCCCAGGGCGAGCTATCGGCTCATATTGGCGACAGCGAGCAATTGGAGCCATGCGCTTCTTATGGAACCACCTTATCACCTCCCACACCTCCACCCACCATCCAAACCACCTCAAGGAAGCGTCGTAAGCCGAACCGGGCTATAAAAACCGAGTCGCAGGCTACTGCTATCGTACCATCGACTAGGATAGCTGTTGTAGTGACTGGGGAGGCGGATTACGATATTTTAGATACCGCCGTCAATACGATTAAGTCAACGCAGCTGGTTGACCATAAGGCTATCGATCCTACTGGGAAACCAGTCAAAACTCTTAAGATGAAGGCGAAATTAAAGACTGAGCAGCAACTACACCAAGAGGAGAAATTGGCCGAGAAAACTAGGCTAGGAAGGCTCTCAGAGGTCGAATATTCAGACAACCTCACCGACGCAAAAATAGTCGAATTCGAACCATTTGCGGAGGGCCCCAATCGAGATCCTCGACTAATCATACCTAAGACTCTCGATTTATCTAGCCCGTTCGCCATATTCTTATTATTCTGGACCGAAGAGATGTGGGAAATCCTTGCTACAAATACGAATGCGTATGCTCTACGCCAGGGAGCTGTGGAGCGAGGAAGAGACTATACAGGCGCACGATAACACTACGAAAATACGACGATAAACCAGAGGGTCTGGTGGTCAACAAACCCCGATGAACTAAAGGTATTTGTTGGAGCACTTATATATATGGGCCTACATCCCGAAGGCGAAACAGCTACTTACTAGCATCGAGATTTATTTACTAGGCCAAATCATACGCCTGCTTTATGGATAACGCAGGACCGATTTACCCAGATCTAACGCTTTCTCCATTACAGCCCTGAGGATACGGATGATATCAAGGCCTATACGAGCGAAGAACTCGATAAAATGACTGCTGCTGAGCGACGTTCAACTAATCAGATATGGTGGAGAAAGATGGAGCCACTCATATCGATATTTCGAGACAATTGTCGCCTACACTGGGTCCCTGGTAAAAACGTCTCAATTGACGAGATGATAATTCGATTTTACGGTCGATCGAAGCATACATCAAAGATGTTAAATAAACTAATTAAATAAGGCTACAAAATGTGGGCTTTGTGTGACCGTGGCTACCTATTCAACTTCTTATTCCACTCACGTTTCTGGAAAACAGGTGAGTTAGAGAAGCATCCCCTATTAACTGATACACAAAGCGTCGTTTATCAGCTGGCGCTTTCTCTTCCACCTCTCCCGGATGGTCAGACATACACCATTTATCTAGACAATTTATTCACCTCAATCCCACTATTTCAAGAACTCAAGGTTAAAGGAATAGGAGCATGCGGAACAACTAGGCCAAATTCAAGTCCTAATTTCCCAGCGGTCCTACAGGTTCTAAAGGATAAATACGGCCATTCGCTTCCTTAGGGTACGCTAGTGGCGATTCCAGTTGATGGAGTGCTATGCCTTGGTTGGATTGATAATAACACGGTGCTTTCTCTCAGCACTGTTCACACCGTCAATCAGGTCGCTGATGTAGTCACACGATAGCGAAAGCGACCACAGGCTACCTCTACTAACGCTACAAACGCCCGTAAACCATTTGAGAAGAGCGGACCACGAGCAGAGCTCGAAATCCCACGCTATATCGATGAGTACAACTTTAACATGGGAGGTGTGGATATCGCTGACCAACATCGAGCCGCGTTCAAAACCCAGCGAAAAGCGATGAGAAACTGGCTACCTCATTGGTACTGGATGATTGACCATGCCTGTATTAACGCCTTTAAGGTAGCTGTGCATGCGCCAGGTAGCGATTGGACGAAGCGGCAGCACAGGGAGTTCAGGACCCAGCTGTTTCAAGAGATGTTCAGGTTCTACTGGGGAGGCGAGGTGGCTAGGCAAACCAGTATGCTAGGATCTCAGCGTCATGATCTCAGCGTACTACATACATATGGGATGCTATCAGCTACAGGGCACCCATGCGCCTGGTGTTGCCATGAGAAGGCCATCGAAACCTCTCGATCGCGCACCCCTAGCCCTACGAAGAGGTCCTTTGGTGACGAGATTCATCCTAATGTGACTATAGGACGAACCAAACGAGTCCGAGGTGGATGCGCCACCTGTAAGGTGTACCTTTGTAGAGAAAAACAACGAGATTGTTGGTGGAGGTGGCATAAACAGGAAGACTCCAGGGCTCCGCAAGAACAACGCTAAACCCTATTAGGAAGGAGTATACTGTTTTTTTTATGATCGCAATCAACGATTTGGAGTTTCTCCGGCCTCTGGAGGTGGCCTATGTGTGGAGCGGATCAATCAACGGGCAACTGGGAATTTTGACTACTACTGCGCAACAACCATAACGTATTTAGCCTCGTGCTATTGGTCGGACGTAGCTATGGTCTATGCGACGTAGCGCACGCAGTTTTTACGTAATTATTCATCGTGTTACTATCGCACGAGGTCGCTGTCGCAAAGTGTTATTTTTCGTCTCCCCAAATCATGATGTTCAGACGTTGAGCTCCCACCAATCAAAAGCTGCTTACTAAGCACGGAAGCTAGTAATTAGCGTTGACCATCCGCTCACAAGGAAAGGGATAGTCTTGAGGTTTTGGCTGATCTTGATAGTTATATCTAACTACTTGCACTTTCCTTGACATGCTGCCAGAATGGCTCGATAAAAGCAGATACTGGGCATGGATAATTTGGCAAAGAAAAGCGAGACTTGAATATCAGTGAATTCACCAACTGCTATGAATTGACTACTATATGACCCAAAATGAATGACTGGCGACGGCTCAATGAAGGAACACCCCCAATGCATGTGGCTAATGAGAAAAGAACAATACAGGTTCCGCTGCTATGCCGCCTATAAAGGCGGTCGAAGACGACGGACCCTTCAGACGGTTGACACAAAAGCCTCCTTCGAGCATCCACGGGGAATGACGTCGTGCAGATCGAGCATACAGGAATCGCATCCAGTAAAACCGAGATGTATGGATTCCCGCTAAGCGTTGCTCGCTGGAAGATCGGTAGGGTCTCCCTGCGTCCAAATTGTAGAACTGGCCGTGATATCGTCTGGATCGACTCGCACGACCTTAGTGACGGCCCCGTTTATCATCAACGTTGGGAATTCATGTTTCACCCAGATAGAGCCGCCGGCCCTGGGATCCTGCCCTACGGAGATGAGGATGTAAGCTGTCCCACTGGCCACCGTAGCCAGGGATCGAGAGATGCGAGGAATGAGTTTGTCTTGTTCAGTCGGGGCGAAGCCGCACTCGTCGAGCCAACCTAACATAGCATTGTTATCGACCAAGCCTCCAAAATAGGTCCCCCGGGGACTGAGAGTGGTGCTAAGCGCTTGAGCTTGTTGCGCCGTGGCAGGTTTAGTGTAGAAGATCGTGTTGTCACCCGCTCCTTGGGTTGTGAGATAGTTGCCAATGGCGCCGACAGTGGGACAGGCTCGGCCGAACAGCTTCTTAACGGACGCGTCGGCGTCGTTGACCGGAGCCGCGGTTGCCGGATTTCCGAAAATGCTGCTCAGCGTGAAGCATATTGTAAGTAATGAGAGGAGGCGAATGAAGACATTATCGAAAGAATGGCTTTGAAAGTGCATTGTGGAAGGCTGGCACTATCTCAGAGATCACGAAGCGGAGGTTGGAGGAAGGTGTGATCGAAATTTGTATAAAGCAGTTTGTAACTTAGACACAATGCTTCTGCAGTTCCTGAGCTCAGAGATGAAGCGAAGATGATGAGTCTTTCTTGAGATGGGACGTTGTGATGCTCTTGAAGAACGGGCTATCTGTGGCCTTCTTATACAAAGGCTGCAAGTCAGGACTCAGCTGTAGTATCCTCCTTGGGACTCTGAGCGGGATCAGATCAATACGTCTTATTCACGGAGGAAGAACAACAGCCTGGAGCATGAAACGCAAACAGTTTACGATATCAACCAACCCGAGGGATCATGAGCTGCAAGAGCATCGGGCATTGTTGTATTTCAATGAAAGAAATTCGTCTTCCGATAACGTCATTCCGTGAGACAGGCTCAAAAATCAATTGCGGGGACTGTGGTCCGCGAATGAAGAGAATGTACAATCGTTGCCCATGGCTATGTCGAAATCCTGCAGGTCCAAATTAGGTTTAGCGTTGTTGGGTGAAGACGCCTCCAGGATTCTTGTAGTGCATGTTTCAGGGTAGACAGGTCCGATGGCAGTGCTTTTGTAACACTTTTGATGGGAATGGTTTGTGTTACATCCTTCGTAGTCGGTAGAAGATTCCGCCATGGGGCATGTTGCACAGTGTTTCATCTTCACACCAAACAATCCATGGTAGGTCCATGACATCAGATTGGCGATCATGCAACTTGAGAACATAAGTCACTGTAATCACAATTAGATACCATGCCTTTGTAATCCAAGATTCTTCCTCCATCAAAATGCTTGCATCATGGCATGCAATGCAAAAAAGAACGCAGCTTTCCCAATGGTTTCTGAGATCGTGTCTAAAGAATAGGGTTGCGCCTCAGGTGACAATCGAATGAATTTGATCGCTTGGAATGATCGACAAAGATAGTAAAACCTCTTCGTGCACCCGAAGACCAGACTGGATATCTGAGAATATTGCCCTGCTAATGAGTCCGTTATTTGTGAATCTCGCACGAATTACACTTAGCCAGCGAGCGTTTCCAGCCTGGCAGGCAAATGAAGGTAGACAGGAAACACTGAGTAAGCAGAAAAATATCCCGTCAACAAAGGAGCCACTTCTTGAACGCCCGCCTCTGCACCGCCAACATAGGATTGCCTTTCGAGGTTAGTTTAGCATACAATTGCTCAAACCCCGTATAGCAGCAGAACATATTGTGGGACCCAATCTGTAGCGGTGCTAATGCGGACAAGGGCATCTCGCAATTTGTGCCAATTACGGTCGTAACACAGGTTCGACCCGAGCCTCCAGAGCTGACCCATGTCGTTGGAATATTACGGTAGATACTGGCCTCAGGTAGTGCAGACTGTGAAAGAAGCATAATGCTGTGCGCAGTCTCAAGAATCGTGTTGCTGGCTTTGAAGGCGTTGATCTGATTTGGACATTAGCACGTCTGATAGAGTGAGAGATATCTGTGCCACATGACAAGCCACATGGCAACGCAAGCCTGCACGGACCTAGATACGTCTGACAAAGAATGCTAAGTGGGACAGCCTCACGCAGCCTCTAATCGCAAAAAACGTTAATAAGCGGAACAGCTTCTCCTGTAGTTCGTATATCATCTGCTCAAGCACTCCACTTGCAATGCAAGTGGTGTGAAAATCGTAAGGATATCCTGAGGAAAATAAATCCATTTCCTTGCAAATTGAAGTTATTAGTCATCGGACCAAAGGAGAGTTGGGTGAATGTTAAGGGGCAGCTGAGCCACTGCGGCAGATCTGCGCTAGCATGCCTGCAGATCCTTTGGTTGAAGATTCCTAGACAAGGCGAAGCGGATCCAACAGCGGCAAGCGTTTCGAGTGACAAGGTGACGAACTGGGAGCCTAGAGGGTGTCTCTTCTAAAAGTAGACACGTGTCTTCTAGAAGTCGATACCACGGCGCCATACGGTCTTCAAGGCAACATCGCTTATTTTTGCTATCAAACACATTCTTAACACTCGACACTCGTTATCGACTTTAGCATCTCTTTGACCGAGATTCCCGTACACCAGTCACGATCGGTCTGGGAATCGAAATGTCGACAATAGAGGAGCCGCTCCGGGTAGCCTGTTCAAATGGCGATATCCCAAAACTGCGAGGGCTCTTGCAGCCACAAGCCGGATCAGCCTCGCTCTCGGATTCGAACACTTTCATTGAGCTTGACCCATCGGTGACCAGTGAGATGCTGGTAATCGCTGTTCAGTCCGTGGCAATCGAAACAGTCCATTTTATTCTGCATAACTACCCACGAACAACAATCGAGGAAGAAGTCATTCGATACGCGATCCATACGCATTCGATCCTTCTTTACAAGGAATTTTTGTCTCACGATTCGAGCATCATAAATATGACCATTTATGATGGCCGCGAATCCCAGCTCGGCCGTGCTATAAGCACTGGTGCCTCACCGGAGTATATCGAGTTCCTCCTGTCTTCAGGGGCATATCCCAACCCTCACACCAGTACTGATGCCCTTAGCCCGCTTGGTCTAGCTGCCCTTCCAGGGCAGACCAGATCCATGGAGATTTGTGTAATGCTGCTCAAACACGGTGCAGAGCTGAATGGTTCGGGAGCACTGGCCGCCAACGCCAAATTTGGAAGGACTGATGTGGTGGAGTATTTATTGAGACAGGGGGCAGATGTGAACGACGCCATTGTTCAGTCTGGGCATGGAGATAGGTGGCCTGCACTGCATGCGGCTGTGGAGGCAGGGCAAGGCGACATCGTTCGGGTCCTGCTTGGCTGGGGGGCAGATAGGAATATTTTGGATGGCAAGGGAAAGACTGCGCTTGCTGTCGCGGAGAAGAGAGGTGATGCGGAGATTGTGAATTTGCTTCAGAATGGCGACGATGACAGGCAAGTCAGTAGTAGTGGCTCGAGTGGCTGATCGAGACTCGTGCACTGCCGGCCCGTGCCGCGGCAGGGATCCTGCAGTGTGGAGGTCTGGTGGAAGAACGTGTGCTCAAGTTCAGATGCCATTTGTCATATGCGTGCATGATGCAGGCGATGCAGGCAGTCACCGAAATGAAAATCATATACCTCTGACACGACCCAGCTTGCTGCGAATCTCCTTGTACATCCATTCCTCGGCTACTGCCCATGATCAATCGAGGTGTGTCCAATGGAGTCATACGGTACACCCGTATGCTTGCCGGCATCCCCGGCACCCACATATGGCACTCTCTGGAAACGAGTCGCAAATCAGAATCCGATATGTAGGACGTGTGTGAAAATGGATACTGAATTAGTCTAATTGGTACGCAGGTTGGGGTCACCCGCATCTACGCATGCTGAATGGAGTCATCCTATCACATCATCATCGTCATGCCGGGATATGAAAAGAGAGCAAAATCCGCAATGGCTTTCCCTCAAGGTGTTCTTCTTGATTTTCTCTCTAACAGCTATGATTGCATTTTGGGCCTCTTTGTCCTTATTTTCCTCTGTGTTGCTTTGCAAAGGAGACTTGCATCTTGCAGAGGACAGCACCTTCCACATCGCTGCTTTCTCAGATCTTCACTATGGTGAAAATGAGAGTACTTTTGGCATTCCAGCAGACATGAGCTCAGCCGCACTGATGCGTCAAATTCTTTCTCAGGAAAAGCCTAATTTCGTAGTCTTGAATGGCGATTTGATTACTGGAGAGAATACGTTCGCGTTCAATTCCACAGGATATGTGGATCAAATAGTCGCACCGCTTGTGGAAGGTGGATATAGCTGGGCTAGCACTTACGGTAATCATGATTCAAAATACAACCTGAGCCGTGAGGCTCTTTATGCAGAAGAAAAGAAGTACGCGAATGCTTACACCCAACACGGTCCGGCTAATACCGATGGTGTTACGAATTACGTTCTCCCTCTATTTCCTGGCGGCGCAGGTGGAGGAAGTCAGAAGCCTGCTGCGTTGCTGTGGTTCTTCGATTCTCGCGGCGGATCCGAGTACCAGAGTCTTCCAGCCAATGTGGACAACATTGATAACTACGTCTCAAACAACACTGTCTCTTGGTTTCGTTCCACCCAAGCTGAAATGCAGGTATGCCAAGCAGAATTTTTTTGTCCACTCTGCTCTTCTTGCGGTGCACATCCTCCTGTCAAGTGAGCCTCCTCCGCAATCATCACAAATCACTCATCCAGTATTAGACTCAATACGGGACTCTTCCTTCTCTTGCTTTCGTCCACATACCTACACTTGCCTTCGTCGATTTGCAAGCACAAACTTCCCCCGAAGTGTCCGGTCCTAATTATCCGGGGCTTAACGCCGACGTCCCTCTCGCTCAGCAAGGATATTCTAACACCGGTTCGGAAGCTGTCCCATTCATGCAAGCTTTACTCGACACACCTGGCCTGCATTCGATTTACTCCGGTCACGATCATGGAGACAGTTGGTGTGGTAGATGGCCCAACCAAACTCTACCTGGTTACGGAGTTGGGGGCGGAAGTAGTCAGAACAGACCATTTCTATGCTTTTGCAAGCACTCGGGTTACGGCGGCTATGGCGTATGGAATAGAGGTGTCCGGCAGATTCATCTATCGTTCGATCAGATTGGTGCCATGACAGTCAATACTTGGGTTCGGATGCAAGCAGGGACTATTGTTACCGCTGTAAGCTTGAATGAGACATATGGAGAGGATGTTTATCCAACTGCGGATGGGCAATAACTTGGAAACTACAATTAATTTGGCGCGATCTATAACTCATATATTATGTGCAGATAGAGTGAGGGCCAGGATCTGCCGCGCATCATCGACTGCTTGTTTGAGCGTCCTCAAACCTTAATGAGAAACGATAGTGAGCTTGGGAGGGTTTTCGACTTAGGAGAGGCAGTCCTTGCAGTATGCCATGTAACATCTAACTGTAAAGGTACTAGTGTGTAACTCATTTGGCGGCTTTCATCTCTTGAATCCAACAGGACGAATTGTCATATTGCACTGATCGTAGCTTGATGTTATGCAATAGTTCTGTTACTGGCTCCAATCTCGGAGTCAAAACATCAAGACACTGAGAGTGAGAGTCTCACAATAAGTTCTACCGTAACGAACTTTCACCAAACTCACTCATAGCTGAAAGCTCACAAAGGAACTCTGTAGATTGAGTTGAAATACAGTTGTCACAAATCGAATTGCATTAACCATAGCCATGATTGGTCTGCAATCCACATCGAGAAGATCCTTATATAACAAATAGATAGCGTCAGGAATCAAAGCATCCAGATAAGGGGCCATCCAAGCCCTATTCGCCTACCACGAGAGACTAAAATGTGCTCGCGTCGTGTGTAGTGGATTTGTTCCACAAGAAAGAAAAACGTAGGCGGCAAGCTGTGCCGAGGATGACGGACGCTAAATGTATTCAATACAACTAAATTACTAGCGTGCTCTACACGGGTTGTTTAATTCCATGTTTGTACTTTCATCCGCTCTTTCGACCGACAACATGTTCAAAATAGACATGGTGTGACCCAAATGAAGGCATGGCAAAGTCCAAAGAGCAATCACCCGCCTGGGACCCTTTCGCAGCCGCCATAATACTTGGGGCAGCTGAAATTTGGTCTCGCCGAGTACAAGACATTGTCCCTGCGCCCTACCTTGTAAACGTTTCACATCTTTCCACTCTGTATCTTTGGCTGATACCTATAGGATGAGGTATTCCATGTTCGGCAAGCTGAGAATTACATTCAAGGGAACTGGCACGTTTGGGACACTAAAATAACGACTCCGCCTGGCTTGTAAGTCTTGTTTGCATATTTGGCGTTGTAGTGCGGAGATTTCCTAATCAGTAGATTCCAGATACATCGTGTCGTTTCTTCAGATAAAGTTGTTGCAAAAAATTCGTATTCTGTCCCAAGAGATCGTAAGGTCCAGCACCTTCCGCAAAATCAATGAAATCGGCAGTATATTTCTTGCCCGGACTGTCCACTGTATTCTGCTACTCAACCGAAAACAAAATTCCAAATACGGGAGTGGCAAGATTACCACATTATCGGTCTATTATGGATTGATACATAATACGGTCAACATCTGTCTCTTTCCCCCCTTATTCTTCTTTTACGGGCTCTATTACACCGACGTCCTCTCAGCATTATCCGTCTTACATTCGTACAAGTGCTACCTGGAAAGACAGAATAGTGAGTCTATCATATTTGTAGGCCTATTGTCTCTGCTCTTCCGACAGACGAACATCTTCTGGGTGTCTCTTTTCCTTGGCGGCCTTGCGTTCTGCCGTGCCATACCAAAAGCACGACCTAATTTCGACTTCCCGAGTCAACCTACGCTCTACACCATTGTTCAGTCGAGCTGGCAGCAAGCTTGCGCTTACGATCCACCTATTAGTCTGGCAAGCTTTGAAGGTTCTCTTTGTCCGTCGATCGATATAGACAGCAGTTGACGGCATTGGCAGATTACATGAAATGTGGTATTTCCTACGGGATAGCCGGGTTGGCCGGATTTCCAGCTCTCTTGCCAATAATAATGCCCTATCTCGTGGTTCTTTCTGCTTTCACAGCCTTCGTATTCTGCAATGGAGGCATTGTCTTAGGTAGATATTACTCTCTACTATTCATACATTCAATTGAGCTGACCAGCATTCTCAGGTGACAAAGAGAACCACGTCGTCTCGGTTCACCTCGCTCAAATGCTCTACATATGGCCCTACATTATCTTCTTCTCCATCCCGCTCCTCTATCCCTACCTTCTGAATACCTTAGTCCCCCATCGTTTACTACCCCCCGCTCTTCGCTCCAGCCCGACCAAAACGCATCGATTGCCTCGATCAATCATAGCTCTTCCCACCATTGCCGCAATGCTCTTAATCGTCCACTACAACACCATCGTCCATCCTTTCACCCTCGCCGACAACCGCCACTACACCTTCTACGTCTTCCGCATCCTCCTCCGCCACCCAGCCATCAAATATCTCGCCGTACCCATCTACTTCATCTGCGCCTGGGCCGCCATCTCCGGCCTCGGCGGCTCGACCGAAGCGCTCAGCGCTAGGAAGCGAGAGAAACAACCCCAGTATTGGTCTCCAGCCTCGAAGCGATCATCGTTGCAGCAGCGGAGCCCAGGAGGACCGAGAGCTAGCTTTCTATTGCTCTGGCTTCTCGCAACTGCTGCATCAGTGATAGCGGCGCCGCTTGTCGAGCCGAGATATTTCATCGTACCGTGGTTGATTTGGCGGATCCATGTTACGGATAGTCTGGGAGATCAACCTGGCAACGTTGCCGAGGACGATAATTCCCAATCCATAGGACGTGATCACCGGCTGTGGCTCGAGACAGCTTGGTTCTTGTGCATCAATGTGGGAATCGGATACATGTTCTTGTATCGCGGGTTTGAATGGCCGCAGGAACCGGGTGTTGTGCAGAGGTTCATGTGGTAGTTCTTGTATGTGTAGAGATGAGAAAGCGGATGGTGCTGTGGCTAGAGGGTACGACGGTAAGTTTACGGTGTGGGGATAGGCATTGCTTAGTAGAGCGTCTGAGCTTTTAGTATCATAGATTTTCACGTTATCACCTTCTGACGGAGAACCCGGTAAGGGAACCTGCTGCATTTAGGTGGCCAGTACTGTTTTCCGACCAAGGGAGTCATTTGGACGACAAGGCGTTGACATGTATTTCTACTTAGGGTTTGAGACTCCATTCAATCAAGAAGTCCTGTCAAGACATCAGAGCATTGGAATTCGGAGAGGCTAAGAAGTTGCTTTCGCTTGGCTTCAAAGTCCGACGGTACCAGTGACAGCCAACATGTTGTCTACATTATAAATTCATAAAGTAATGAGAATAGGCAAGCGGTCTTGAGCTCAAAAAATCCGCTCGCATACCCATGCAAAATTCATAATCATGTCAATCATACCAAAACCGCTCACGGAACTCGAACTTTCCTCAAGCCAAACCCAGCTCACGATAAAAAGCATCTCCATTCGGTTCCCTGCCCAAGAAGCTCTTCAAAGTTTCCATTTCATCCTGACTCCCTCCTTTCTCAAGCACCATATGTCTATACCGCCTGCCTTCTTTCCCGTTCATGGGATCTTTCTCGAAGACAGTATAGAACATGTCGGCGCTGTAGACTTGGCTAGAGAGGTAGCCATAGTATCCAGCGTCATAGCCACCGAGAAGGTGGCCGAAAGTTGTCTGACCGTGTCCTGTAATTTTGAAATTAGCACGGAAGCACCTATGGGAGCAGGGAACGCGGGACTTACCCCAGTCGTAACCTTCACCGAGTTGGGCGGGGGTCTGGAGCTGGGTAAGGTCGTAACCAAGTTTGTTGTACATTTCGCTGAAATGGAACTTCTCTACCTCGTCATGGCTCTTGGGTTCGTGAATGGTCATGTCGAAGATGCCGAAATGCAGTTGGCGCAGATTGAACAGGGCGTCGTTGACGTGTTTCGTCTTGATAAGGTTCTCGATGAGCTCGTCTGGGAGTTTTTCTTCAGGCTCTTTTGCGTCTTTGCCCGCTTGCTCACGCCACGCAACCTGGTACTCTGGGGAGAGGGTGGAGTAGTGATGACTCAGTGCTTTCAGCTGGGACGGCGTCCAGCACCAATTCTCAAGCATCTGCGAAGGCGCTTCAACGAAGTCCCGGACTACGTTCGTACCATGGAATCGGGAGTAATGGGTCTTGGATACGAGATCGTGGATACCGTGACCGAGTTCATGGAAAAGAGTCGTGACTTCACCGTGTTTGAGAAGACTCGGCTTCTTCGGCGTTGGCTTGGAGAAGTTGCACACGAGTGCAGTGACGGGATAGCGCCTCGTCCCGTTCTCCTGAATAAAGCCTGGTTGGATGTTAAAATTGGCGGCGTGGCCGTACTTGCCTTCACGAGGGTGCAGATCCAGGTAGAGATAACCCACAAAGCCGCTACCTTGGTCTTCAGAGTCCCAGACGCTGAAGACCTGAACGTCTGGGTGCCAGACTATATCATCGCCTTTGCCGGAAGGCGATATAGAGGAGCGGTCGTTTCCCGTGATCTCAACAAACGTCAGGCCGAAAAGCGTTTCAAAAATAGTGAGCATCCCACGGATAGAGGTCTCTAGAGGGAACCATTCGGAAAGCAATTCTTGATCGACTGAGTAATCCTTTTCGAGCATCAGACGATCATAGAAGCGATTGTCCCAAACGTAATAACGACCATCGAAGCTGTTTTCCATACCCCTTGATTTGAGATCTTGCATCTTGAGCTCCGTCAGAGCCTTCCTCTCCGACTCCCCTCCCTTCTTGAGCCGCTCTCTCAAATCGCCAAGGAAATCATCAACAGTCTTTGGGGTCTTGGCCATCTTGTCTTCAATGATGAACGCCGCATGATTTGAATACCCAAGCAGTCTTGCAGCCTCGTCCCGCAAAAGTATGACCTCCCTGAATATCGGTATGTTTTGAGGAAGCTTATTCTCGTTTGCAAGGTAAACCTTCTTCCTCGTTGCAGGGTTTTTCGCGAACTTCAGTGTAGGGAACACATCCGGGTACTTGAAAGTCATTTTCACCTTTCCTGCATTTTCCCCTTCTCCCTTAGCGAACAATGACATGACATCTTGTGGTACACCCTCCAGCTCCTTGGGGTCAAACCATAGACCCCCAACCTCCTCGTTGAGATTCTTCGAGAAGATGATACAGAGCTGACTAAGTCGTTTCTTGATTTCTTTATACCGATCTCTCTTCGGCCCTGCAGGTAATCCAAGCCCATTGCGAATGTAATCTTTATGTGTCTTTTCGAGCAGCCTTCGAGACTCCGGATCCAGCTGCTCACCCTTCTTGAATGCCGCCTCTACTAATTTATATACATCCTCGCGCATAGAAGACTCGATGGAAGAATCATCCATCAGCTTCTCCGCTTCCGTGGATGCATCCCGCAAATTCTGGTTGGAAGAAACCGATTGATAGAAGCCAATGATGTGAGAAATCAATCCGCTGTCATTCTCATCAAGAGCCATTGGTGACATGACGTTTGCGAATGTGGCATCCTGCGCCTTGATTTCGGCCACAAGCTTGTTCTCCAAGTTCCTCGACTTCTCAATCATCTTCTTCGTATCTGCTATGATGGAGTCTGGTGTCCCTGTAAAGAGGGGCAGGGCCTGCGGAGGCGTCTTGTAGGCTTGAGGAGCCATTGCTACGGTCGTGAGTGGTTTGACTGCTGTAGCAGTTGGACGCAGGGTTGTCTTGAGGAGCGCAAGGTGATCGAAGATTGCGGATACCCTCGAGGCGAAGCGGGAAGGAGGAGCCAGGACGAGAACGATACCACCGAAGAGGAGGAGGGAAAGGACGAGCAACTTTGGAGTATTGGGGACCGCCAGGATGGAAGTGCACACTCGGCGAGGGAACAAGCTGCGATTATATTCTCGGTGGATAGGATGGGCTGAGGAGTGAAACGAAGAGCAAGGCCCAACGGGGCGAGGAGTCCCAGCCCGCGGTCGAGCCCTACATTAGCCCGGGGCGTAGGGTAAGGTTCGTAGAACTAGTCTAATTCTAGCCTTGTAAGCAATCTGCAGGTCAGCCCTACGAGTGTCGCGACTTCCCTTGGCGCGTTCGCGTCTTTGGTTTATGGATGTTTTTCAATTGGTGGCTTCACATGAAAGTTGCTAATTACGACGCACCCTTTCTGCTCGGAATACAGGCATCGAGCATGGAACGAGACCAAGGCGGATCAGTCGAATTACAATTGAATTCTTGCATCGTTGGTTGACTATTTCCAAGCATGACGCCCTACCTCCAGAGCGAAGTCGACGATGACGATGACGAGTTCGGGGATGTCGAGGACGAAGATCTGAGGCTTGCTGAATCCGCAAACCTTGCGCCTACCAGAACTAGCACCAAGAGGACCACACCCTCTGACTTCGATGGTGACAGCTCCTCCAAGAAGGTCAAAGCAGACAACGATTCTGCATCGATCGCACTGGCACGGCAAATCCTCCAAGCAACATGGGGATTTGCCGACTTCAGGCTGAAGCAACAACAAGCCATCACGCGCCTGATCACGGGCGGTAGTGCTGTGGTTGTCTTCCCGACTGGTGGAGGCAAGAGTCTCGTTTACCAGGTGCCGGCTCTGGCATTCGACTATTACGACAAGCACTGCGGCCGTAAAGTTGGCGGAGGACTCACTTTGGTTGTTAGCCCCCTAATCGCCTTGATGAAGGATCAGGTCGATGCCTTGAAGAAGCGAGGAGTCTCTGCGGCAGCCATGGACTCGTCGCAAAGTCGAGATGCCTGGTTGGAGACCTGCGAGAAGCTGAGGAAGGACGATCTGAAGCTGCTGTAGGCTGACTGCTTTCCTCACCGCTAAAACATTCTTGATCCCGATTTTGTGATCAGCTTAGCCAGACTGTGTGCTGACTGACGTTCTAACCAGGTATGTTGCACCTGAACGTCTCAATAACGAGGGTTTTGTGGAAATGATCAGCCACACCAAGATACGTCTTATCGCAATCGATGAGGCCCACTGTATATCTGAATGGGGCCATGCCTTTCGACCCGACTATTTAAAGGGTAATGTGCCGTAGTAGATGAGATTTGTTCTTGCGACCTGACTTATACTGTGACAGTTGCGAGGTTTGCCAAGGAGATCAAGGCCGAGCGAGTCTTGTGCTTGACCGCTACGGCGACACCAAAAGTTGCAGATGACATATGTGACACTTTTGACATTGACTCTCGGGGAGTCTTTCGCACAACCACATACCGTTCCAATCTTCGTCTACTTGCTCAGTCGTTTGCGACAAGAGCTGAGAAAAAGCCTTCTCTGAAATCGTTCTTGCAGAAACACAAAGGACCTTCTATAGTTTACGTTCAGACTCATGACCAGACAGATGACGTCTGTACGTTTCTGAAGCAAGATGGCTTCAGTGCCCATGGATATCACGCGGGAATGGCCAGCGACATGAGAACTGCGGTGCAAGAGAAGTTTATGACTTCAGACAGCATTGTGGTAAGCATATCAAGCTCTAGATAAGAGTCATGGACGCTAAACAGCCGGTTGCTTCGATAGATCGTCGCTACCATAGCCTTTGGGATGGGTATTGATAAAGCGAACATCAGAAACGTCGTCCACTATGCTGTACCCAAGAGCCTAGAAGGCTATAGCCAAGAAATAGGTCGTGCGGGTCGCGATGGGCTTGAGAGTACCTGCATGATTTATCTCTGTGCTGAAGACATAGGCATCATGGAAGAGTGGTCTAGAGCAGATGTGCCAAGCATCAGAACTGTCCGAGGCTTAGTAGGCGAACTTTTGGAGACGTACAGGCATGCAAAGTCAGGCGAAGTCATCGAGCGAAATCTGAACGAAGAGTCAAAGGAGTGGGATATACGAAAAAATGCACTTGATCTGCTTAACGCCCAACTGGAGTTACGTTTCGAGTTGATCAGGGCAATCACCCCAAAATACTCCGAATACAAATACGTCAAATCACCTACATTCGACAGTCGCACTTCGGATAGCTCTAACGTCACTGCAGCTCTCAAGAAAAACAGTAAATCGGCCAAGAAGTGGACACACATTGACGTTGACAGCGCTGCGCGCAGCGGTGGCTTTCCCCGTGCTGATGCTGTCCGAAGACTGCAAGAATGGCACGCTAGTGGTGCCATTGAGCTTCAACCAAGTGGGGTGGTCAGTCGATTTCGCATACTCGAAAACTTCCCTCAGGGTGATTCGGCGAAGCAAGATATCGTTAGCGCCATCTACTCACAGATTGAAGCTCGAGAGAAGAGCGATATGGACCGGGTGCAGGGCGTGATTGATCTAATCACTTCAAATGCGTGCTTGGCTCGTGGCCTGGCTAGACATTTCGGAGACCAAGATTCGATACCCAAAGGAGGCTGTGGCCATTGCAGCTTTTGTCTCACGGCGAAATCAATTAAATTCATCCAAGGGAACAAGCAGCAGCGCAAGGGCCTTATAGACGAAGGGAAAATAAAAGCGATCCTGTCCGCCACAAAGATTCGTGATGATTCTCGCTTTTTGGCTCGGGTAGCTTTTGGTATCTCTAGTCCCAGAGTGACTGCGGAAAAGTTGGGAAAGCATGCCGTATTCGGCAGCATGGACGATTGCAACTTCGAGGTATGGGCAGCCTTTTGAGATAGAGGTGAACGATGCGCTTTAGAGACTGACAGTGGAAACTCAGGAGCTGGTAAAGAGGTTCAAACAGATTTGCAAGGAATGATGGTCGCATGCGACCAGCGTTGGTGTCCGAGCCATCCACGCGGGTCGCAAAAAAAATGGGACAGCTAAGCCTACTTTGGCAGTAGCGCTATAGACCTCAATAATCTATTAGCACATCCAGCTTAGCAAAACGCTTCACGTTGATCTCAAAATTTGTCAGGCTCTAAATCAGAAGCTCAAGATGGTATGTGAATTTTTCCAGATTTTTTCAAGCCCTTTGTAGCTGAGAAAACTCGCTATAATGGGTAGCCGCTTTCCAAAATAGGCTTAGCTGTCCCATTTTTTTTGCGACCCGCGTGCCATCAAACCCCAGGGAAAATGGTCCGCGGGCATGGCGCGAGAGCCCAGAGCTCATCCTAACGTTTCAATAGGTACTGCAGGACCGTTCGAGACCCGCTGTCAGATTCACGTAATGTACATCAGATCCGCTGTTTGAAGCTTGTGTGCACTTTGCCTTACCTGGCGTGGTACAGCGAAGGATACAGCGGCTGTCGCCAAAGGCAAGTGACCAGAGGTAGTATGGAGACTGGCTGCTATACAAATGATGATGTTTGTCTTCGATACTAGAAATGGTCTTGACATCTCAGCGCAATGCGGACACTCGTGGCCCTCGATGTGCTTCTTAGTGCAATGCTTGCTTTTCAGCATTTCCCCGTGACCAGTGCAGCAACCTTTTCGAGATACAAGAGATCGGGTGCCATCTCCCAGATGTACGTACGTCTTTCTGAATTGCTTCATAACCCAATAAGGTGGCCAGGCATTAACGTAAAGTAGTGGCGCCTCCACCATAGGAGACCCAGTGCGCCCAGCTCCTCCACCTACACCCTACACTTTTCCCAATGCCCACGCACCAGACGACAAATCCTTAGTATTGACTTCTTATGCTGGTAATTACATCCCGGCTTGGAACCTCCAACCTTGCCTTACGGAGGGTTTCAAACAAGCCGCCGATGTGCTCTCCGAGGATACGCCTGCACACTACACCGCCCTTGTTCGAAACACCTGGACGTGCGACGAAAATGGCATTGAGATTGTGATTTTCAGTAACAGAATCCCTGGATCGGCTGATCTGGATTTCTTTGATCTCGCTACCATCCTCACCCTGATTTCGGAATTCCATCAGCGATATGCCATGCGGAATACTGAATTTCAAATACTCGGCTCGTCGAGTGTACCTGTCGGGCACGGGTGGGTAGAGTTGGTTGGTAATGGTGTAAGAATAGGCAATGCGAGTGCGTTTAGCTGACCGGGTTGCTGTCGATGTGATGTCCTCTTCGTTGGCCACCTCGCTATCCTTACAAGTACAATGAGGCCCATTCTCAAAACTCGAGAAGAAGGCAGGGAGCATGTCTGTGATTGTCCTCATCGAGATGCGGTCGTGAGAGATTAGCTATCTGACCATTTGACAAGAAAGCTCGCAGCGTTGGAGGTCTCTCTCGTCGATCATTCCTTTTCAGAGCTTCCTGGTCGTAGCGATCGAGTCCATCGAAGGGCCAGCCTCGAGATGCTCTACAGGGATAGCAATCTTTAAAAGTACAGGTAGAATCGAAAAGCCTATGCATTACTTCTCGATTGGCCCACCATCTTTGCTCCATCCTCTACTCCGCATGCTCTCCTCAACCCGGTCCCATATTCCCTCCACGACCTCCCTATCCCTCCACCTCCCACTGGTCCCCTGCTGCGGATTCCATTTCTCAACCTGCGCACTCGTCACGCTTCTGCCCCATCCCCTCACGGTACCCGGGACATCCTCACCCCTCCACCCCACATAAATACCCAGCGCATTCTTAAATAGATCCGGCGCATTCTGCCACTTGTAGCTTTTGAACTGCCACGTCTGTCCTGTCGTGAAGACAGCGACGACACGGTTCCAGTAATCAGGTTTGAATTGCTCGGGGGTGTCGACGAGGATGAAGCGGAAGGGTCGTTGGCTGTCTATTGAGGGGAGCAGGCGCGAAACGTGCAGGATGTTGGCTGTGGCGGAGGAGCCGGCGAGGGCGGAGTCGGGGGGGATGTAGGTGCCGGATTCGAGGAAGGATTTGATGTTGCTCATGCGGAGGAGGGAGGAGGCGGAGGGGGAGAGGAGGACGATGGGGTCGGGGCGGCGGCCGGGCTTTTTGTCGCGGGAGGCGAGGGAGGTGGTGCTGGTGGTGGAGGGGGCGGTGTTGGTGTTTATGGGCTTTTTGCGGTCTTTGAAGAAGGTTTCGGAGTATTTGCGGACGTGGGAGAAGTCCTAAAGTTTGTCAGTGGATAGAAGAGACGATGGAAGATTTGTAGCGCGTCTTACTGTTGGTTTGATGCCTCGTAATATGCTATTTCTATCCCCCATTCTCCGCTCCAAGTTATAGATTTCCTGTAATCTGGGATCGATCTGCCGCCCTGGTCTAGCACCAGCAGCACCACTCGGTACCGTCGACACTCCACCAGCAGCTCCAGAAGCCAGTTGTGCAGACTTGGTGGCAGATCCATCTGTTTCTAAACCCTTGATGTACTCGCTCTCGTCTGACGCGCCTTCCAGCCAAGTGATCAAATCCAATCGCTCCACAAACACAAGATTCTGCACTTTGCTCGCAGCTCCAGCCCCATCGGCACCGCCAAGCTCGTCATTAAGCTCTTGGGCCGAAGCGATATAGTCCCTGATCTCGACATCTTTTTTCTGCCACGCGAAGTAGATGCTGCGGAGGTCGACGGGCTTGTCTGAAGAGATAAAGCGGGTAGGCGCGTCGAGGGAGAAGGAATGAGGTTCTGGAGACGTGAAGTGGAGGTGGGATGCTGCGCCGAGATTGGAGGTCGTGGTTTCGGGGGTAGGAGGATCTGGGGATGTTGTGGGTGCTGGAGGATTGTTGGAGGCGATGGATCGGCGAAGACTTGTGAGGGGATCGTATGAGGAGACCTCCGTGGTCGTCATGATGCTGCAAGCCTAGCTCAAACGACAATTCTGTTAAGATGGTGGGTGGGTTTTGATACAGCTACGAGGGAGATTTAGAGCTCAATGCCAAGAAACCTGCACGAAACCTTAGATCTAACCTTTATCGTCCTAGCTCAGATGGTCGGTGCAAACAACCATTGCCAGGCGAAATTACATACCTAACCTTGAAAATTTTCTGAGTACTTCTGCGCGTTAAATGACCTCAAACTTGAAATGAAGCTTCTGAGCTGCTTATACTGACTCCAGAATTTTTCAGAAAAAAACCATGGGTGTTTTGGGTGTACAAACATAATATCTAGTTTCGGCGTGGCCATGTTCATTTTTTCCAACCCTTGACTGCTAGGTAAGGTGGTCATCTTTGGAATAGGTTCAATGGATGGTCAATAGGAACACCATGAGGTTGACTGTTGATGGTCTATCCCTTTACTTGTGTACGGGAGGTACCTAAGCTTTAGCGTATCTAAGGACATCTTGATGTTCCAATTCCTCCGTTCCATGATCTACAGATGACTGATAATTCTGCCAAGAGCTGAGTGATTCAATCAGAGAGATAAGATTGCTTCGGATACGCTAGTGTTCAGCGTGTACCTCCCGTACACAAGGAAAGGGATAGAAATAGGAGAAAGCAATTATGTACTCCGCAATCACGCTAGTAGCCCTGTAGGGCTGAGTGCAATCTCATCCATATCATCCAACAGACTGATGAGAAGCATCGTCAGGTTCCAACGGTAATTGCGAGTCCAACTGTGGGACTTCAATGTACAATACAATTGCTACGACCCAGCAGGCCGTCTTTCTCTCAGGATGGTTGGTAAGACTGATGCAACTTCTTAATTGATGTGTGTCATCCTTTGCCAACCTATCCATGTCTACAAGCGACGTATGCATGCTACAATGACATGACAGGTAGCTACTTGATCCCTTTCAACATTGCCTCCGCAATCGGGCCTGCACTCGCAGGATTCTGTCCCGTAATAAGATTTCCCGTTTTGCCACTGACAACGACTTTAGGGCCAAACGGGTTCAGCTGCAATCTTGAACAGATCAGCATTGCCACAATTCCCTTGAGTGCATCCTCAAGCGAGAACGGCATTCCAGCCATCGCCCCTGCAATTTTCTCTTCTGTGTTGCTAAGACCCGTTGTTCCTTGTCCTGCTATGAGATATGTACCGTCCGAGAGCTTGACGTTGACAAGGGCTGCCGGCCCATGACAGACGGCCGCAACGACTTTGGAGGATTCGTAGAATTCGCGGACGATTTGTTGAGAGGTTTCCGAAATGGCTAAATCGAACATGGCTGGGCCAATGTTAGCTTTTCGTTCCAATCGTACTCGTACGCCTTGTAATGAGACTGTGACGGTTTAACTCCGTACACGTCGGCTCCGGGCTTAACGGAGCTGGTTGATCGTAACAGATATCGCAGAAAAGCTGAATGCATCACCGAAGACAACCGAAGTAATGATGACAAGAAGAAGATGTATGACTCACGACCATGGCCTCCAACGAAAAAGATGGCGGCAAACTGCCCAGTCTGTCCCTTGAAACTCTCTAGCTTCTCCGTGTTCTTCCAAAGCTCTTCCTTCTCTCCTAAAAACTTCATAGACTTGGGGTCTTCCTTGTTAGCACTCACAGAACCCTCGTCCAATGGTGCTTCACCCGCAGCAGGAGACGCCACCACAATTTCGTAATGAGGAGAGAGCTTGTAGTAGGGATGGGCCAGTTCCGAAAGGTACCTGCACAAAGTCGATGATTAGCTAAATTACCATAGCTCATGAAACGCATGGCAAAGACTCTAAAGCAACAACACGATTCAAGGGTGATGAAAGATGCAAGGATTTATTGACCACCCAGTCTGCTTATTCAAAGCATCGATTTTGTTGTGGGACGTTAGAACTATCAGGATCTTAGGAGCCATTGTTGAAATGTCGATGCCGTCCGATGGTGAGTGAGAGCAAGATGGATGTTGTTAAATATGCGTGGAGGTATGGATTCTTTGACTCCAACCTCTTTCTGCAAAGGCCGTGGTATTGGTCATGCAGTCTGTGTGTTGCTAACGCACTCCGATCTTTGCTGATGAGGGGAAATATCTAAATCATTATCGAGACCTTGCGATTGGCCAGGTGATTATATCGGCTACATCTCCTCCATACATCTCCCGCTTCCGATATCTCCGCCCAAAAGCAGACAGGAGCGAGAAGCTTCGGCGATCAGAATAGGCAGCTAGGCTGATCGGTAATACAATGCAAGTAGGGATGTATGGAGCACTAACCCACATCTTACTTTAGCCTGGATGACTCCCAACTCAAGTGTTACATCTCATTGGAGAGCCCATACCAAGGAACCGTGTAAGGTGGCAGGCCCCGCCTTCTAGACTTCGTCCTCTCCATTGCATGTCTCTAGCTGGAGGAAAAGCTGGAAGTTAACACTATTCTGCCGCCGCCGGCTCGCTCGAAACGGTCGACTAAAGCTGGCTTGCCCTGCTGTGAGGGGGTCTCGGTAGAGAGTTTGTTGAAAGCCACACATGGAGAGGATGTCGATGTGATGATCGACTTCATATGTGGACCCCACCTCCGGCAGACCTGCGTGCAATTGCCAAGGATGGAGGAATTATCTGTCTCATTACTTCTAGGAGGTCAAGTAACCTTTAGGAGGACTAGCGCCTCAAGGTTTAACCCCTCTCGAATCATCATTGTGCATGCTCGCTTTGCAGGATCCACGCCGAGCAAGGTTTAGCGAGCCTTGTCACCATGTCTCTGAACGAGTGGTGATTGAGCATGAGTTGCCCAGACCTCGATCTGAGACCTTGTAAGTATTGACCGACAATGCGCTCGAATGGCAGACTATACGATACGTATGGGACATGTCAGAAAACACAATGATGAGTAAACTCATCTATGTAATGGATTAATTTCAAGTCAAAATTCAGACAATCCCCCTTTGGACGCGGGCTGAGTTTCAAAGGCTCTCATCGGATCGGAGACTTCAGCGCCAGCTGAATGAGAGAGGTTCATGCACAGCCCCAATGAGAGGTCATAGGTCCTTATGCCATGGCCTGAAACCCTTTGTAGGCATTCTCTTCTAAAATTCGGAAAGATCATACAATGTGATAGTCAAGGATCAAAATACAGAGGATTTAGGATTTCAGAGCTAAGCAAGCTATGGCCTCGCACTGCCTATCTCACCACCAATTCTCAGGCACTGGCGTCAACATACCTGTCTTGCTTGGTGTTGGAGTCTGGTCAACATCTGGAGGAGTAGACTTGTTTCTGCCATGGAACGGACATGTGCCTGTTCCACCTGATTTATGCTTCGGGTTTCTGGGGCAAAGAGGGCTATTTGGAAAATGCTCCGGTATGCTATGATCGGGCTCCTCTTGCGAAGCAGTCGTGGCACTCTCAATAGCATCTAGCTTGACTCTATACCATTCTTCTCCGTCTCTTGAGATTCGTACTATATCAGCAGCGTGCGGAGAATGGAAAGCTCGTCTTGGGAAGGTTTCCAGGTCTCCCTCAGCTGGATTCTGATAATCAAAGAAGAAGCTCCGTGAAATGATTTCCCCGGATCCTTCACCTGGGAGCGGCGGTGTATTGATTCTGCGCGCCTCGGAGGGCAGGAATGCTGGCGCATCAGGCTGAGTAAGGTCCACGGAGAGATACTTATTTGAGTCTGAGCCGGTGTACATCAGCTCGGGCTCTGGCGTTCCCGCAGGCGGATTTCCCATCATAAGGTCACGAACAGAGCTCGAGGCAGACAAACCACTGCGGTGGCCTGGTCGCTCACGCCGCCTTCGAGGCGCAGCGATTGAGAGGTTGCTGACGCTTGTAGCTGCACTTGTCGATCCAGTTAGATTTCTTGCTGGTAAGAATCGGAGCGTGCTAGTCACCCTGTCCAAGACAGCACCGGTCGGAGTTCTCGATCGTGGCTCTATGTATGGACTGATCGGACCATGCTTGAGACCTAATCTACGCTTTGTGCGGCAATATAGACCTTCCTTTAGAGGTTCCAGCGTACTAGCGGATTCAAATGAGTCTGGGGTTTCTGGTAGCAATGGCTGGCCACTGTCATGGCCTGCAGAGTCTGCTGTTGTCGTAGAGTGACTAAGCGGGAGATGGATAGTTGATGCCTTGTTTGAAGGGAGTCTGAATTCGTCAGACTCCAATCTTGCTTGTTCGTTCGCTTCTTCACCACCTGATACCCTCTGCCGTCCTACTCGAATCTCGAGCCAACCGCCTAGAAAGTCGCGAGTCCACTTGAAACCAGCCCTGGCCTCACGTGGGGCGCGTTCATCACTGGTCACAGGGGAAGGGCCATGGGGGTCTGAGCCAGTAACGCTTTTACGAGCTCGGTTGCTAACAGACGATGCTGCAGACGATGTACTGCGTCCCAATGGAATGGGTTCTTCTTCTATGGCTTCTGAGGTCTCCCTGGAGAAAGCCGATCTCGTACTGCTTTCTGACCGCACTGCATGAAGTGGCCTCCGATGTGTTGTAAGGATGGCGGGGGATGCCAGAGGCGACGAAGAATACGACTTTGAACCTTCTGAGCTTCGGAATGCTCGTCGATGTATCACCACATTTCCTGGGGTTGTCAAGGGTGATGGGTTAGTGACTGCACTTCTGGCCTCAGAAGTGCGCAGTGCACGTGGTTTGAAGAACAAATCTCCAAAATCTGCGCTTGGAAGGCGATCGGGGGCGTTAGGACGTTTGATCGAGGGCATAACAAGGAGTGTATGGATACGCTAAGAATACTCAAAAGTAGCATACTGGTTTTGATGTTTCGGAGGTGGCTGAACAGCGAGGACGATATGAAGACAATGAGGATGGTTTTGCTGAGGCCATGAGTGGAGAGGAAGGGGCGACTGTACAATCAGGAAGGAATCACGCATCAACGAAGAGTGAAACGGAGTATGAAGTTGAACTTATTGGACAAACTTTACCTATACTAAGTGGACGCTTTGGCATCACCTTATCACAAGCAAGATGACTTAGGCAATTCATGTCAATCGTAAGGTCACGGTTCACTAAATTTTGATAGTTCATATGGGAGGGATCCAGTTCTCAAGGTTGCATCAATCTTCCAACCTCTCTTCTTCATGCAAAGAAAGCATGTCGAGACCGAGTGCACCTCAAATTTCTGTTAAATGATATCTACGCCGTGAGTGTTTACATTTTCTGGCGCTGAGCCACTCTTCTGTCAACATTGTGCGGGTATTACATGGCAATTGTAATGAGTAGTTCTTTGAAAGTCGCGAACAACAGATGATGCGGAGATGAGGCGGGCTTGGCAGAGAATCATGCCTCGGCCACGGAGAAACAAGTGGCCGTAGTCCAGAGCCCAAGACATCATCATCGAAGAAGGACGGGAGGTTCGGATCGTTGGCAATACAGATCGCCACTTGGCTCCAATTTATGCCGACACAAAACTTCTTTGGTTGTCTACATTTTTGAAGCATCAGAAGAGCTCTCGGTTGTATAAAAGTTCATTCCTCCTCACCAGAGATCATGCACAGTGGCCAAACGCTGCCATGGAGAACCATTCTGCGCAATACACGTAATAGCGCTCTCCGATATCGAATGATACAGAGGTCACATTCTATAGGCCTCCAGTACGCTCCCAGTCAACATCAGCCTCAACTCTCCAGTGCAAATCTCCCTCGAAATACTCAGCTTCCCGCCCTCGTTCGTCCACTCAGTACCTCAGTACCAAGACGAAAAAACCGTTCAAGCGATGACGTCCCTGCACCAATACCGGTCCAAGATGATGGGAAACCTGCGCCAGAGGAGCAAAATGGACCTGATCGTGCCGAGGGCAACATCGGAGACAAGCTAGAAGCAAGGAAGTCTACCGAATCGCCCACAACCTCTGGCACAATACCAGGCGATGCGAAAGGAAGTGCTGGCTCCGGCAGTGGAGATGAATCTGGCTCCGGGGGTGGAGATGGTGGCAGAAGAGGGGGCCGCAAGACATCTACAGAGCGGGGAATACAGAAACCTACAGTACCTGAGGTTTATCCTCAGGTCATGGCGATACCTATAGCAAAAAGGCCTTTGTTTCCAGGGTTCTACAAGGCCATCACTGTGCGCGATCCCAATGTCATAGCGGCCATACAAGACATGATGAGGCGTGGCCAGCCATACGTTGGCGCTTTCTTATTCAAGGACGAGAGCTCAGATAAGGATATCATTGAGTCCATGGACGATGTGCACGAAGTGGGCGTCTTTGCGCAAGTCACAAGCGCGTTCCCGGTCAGTGGCGAGGCGGAAAGCCTCACTGTGGTGCTATATCCACATCGAAGAATCAAGATGTCTAAATTGATTCCTCCTAAACCCCCGAGCACTCCATCTACTCCTGTCGCCATTGAGATCAAAGAAACAGACCCTCAGCCTTCAAAAGAGCAGGAACAGGGACTGGTTGAGAAGTTTGGAGATGTGGTAGCAAGTTTTGAAGAGACCAATGCTTCCCAGTCCACGGATGTCCAACCTTACGAGCCGACTTCGTTTCTCCGTGATTATCCTATAAGTTTGGTAGATGTTGATAACATGGTCGATGAGAAATATGACAAAAAGAGCCCTGTCTTGAGGGCTGTCACCAGCGAGATTGTGAGCGTGTTCAGGGAGGTTGCGCAACTCAATCACCTCTTCAGAGATCAGATTTCTACCTTTACTTTAACACAGTCAGCTGGCAATGTACATGAGGAGCCAGCGAAGTTAGCAGACTTTGCCGCAGCGGTGTCGACTGGTGAGGTTCGGGAACTTCAGGATGTTCTGGAGACTATGAACATAGAAGAGCGATTATCAAAAGCATTGATGGTCTTGAAGAAGGAATTGATGAACGCCCAGTTACAAAGCAAGATATCGAAAGACGTGGAAACCAAAATACAGAAGCGACAAAGGGAGTATTGGCTTATGGAACAAATGAAAGGCATCCGCAGAGAGCTTGGGATCGAATCCGACGGCAAAGACAAAATGATTGAGAAGTTTAGAGAGAAGGCCAATAAACTAGCGATGCCCGACGCAGTAAAGAAAACTTTCGACGAAGAGCTGAGCAAGCTAGCCCATCTCGAACCAGCAGCATCGGAATTTAATGTCACACGAAACTATCTGGACTGGCTAGTACAAATACCTTGGGGTCAACAGAGCGCAGAAAATTTTGGTATTAAGAATGCGATGATCGTGTTAGACGAAGACCACCATGGGCTCAAAGATGTTAAGGATCGTATTTTAGAGTTTATTGCCGTCGGAAAGCTGAGAGGCACAGTGGAAGGCAAAATACTCTGCTTCGTCGGGCCACCTGGGGTTGGCAAGACCAGTATAGGCAAATCCATCGCTCGTGCGCTAAACCGGCAATACTATCGATTCAGTGTCGGAGGCTTGACCGATGTGGCCGAGATCAAAGGTCATCGTCGCACGTATGTCGGAGCCTTGCCTGGTCGTATCATTCAAGCTCTTAAAAAATGCCAAACGGAGAATCCATTGATCTTGATCGACGAAGTCGATAAGATCGGTAGAGGACATCAAGGCGATCCATCATCAGCTCTGCTTGAACTCTTAGATCCAGAGCAAAATAACTCATTCTTGGATCATTACATGGATGTTCCTGTCGACCTGTCCAAAGTCCTATTCGTCTGTACCGCTAACATGACTGACACAATTCCGCGACCACTGCTTGATAGGATGGAGCTCATTGAGCTCTCAGGGTACGTGGCTGACGAGAAGATGGCGATCGCAGAAAGGTTCTTGGCTCCAGCTGCCAAGGACTTGAGTGGGCTCAAGGATGTGGACGTCGCCTTGAATAGAGATGCGATCGAGGAGCTCATCAACAAATATTGCCGAGAAAGCGGCGTGCGAAACCTCAAAAAGCAGATCGAGAAGGTCTACCGTAAGTCAGCGCTCAATATCATTCAAGATTTGGGCGAAGAGGTCTTCTCGGAGGACAAAGCTTTGACTGAAGAAGGCAAAGCTGCCCAGGAGGAATCTAAGAAAGACCAATCTGATGTCAAGGAGACCCCGGACGCAATTGAGAGGGAGACAACGTCGACGCCAAGGAGAGGTTTGAAAGTGCCTGACGGGGTGTCTGTCAGTGTTGATCGCGCAAACCTTAAGGACTACGTTGGGCCTCCTGTGTTCACCTCTGATAGGCTTTACGAGATAACCCCTCCAGGTGTTGCCATGGGCCTCGCTTGGACTAGCATGGGCGGTGCTGCCCTGTACGTCGAGTCTATTCTAGAGAACGCTCTCAGCGCCGCGTCACGGCCAGGCCTTGAACGAACAGGAAACTTAAAGAATGTTATGAAAGAGTCGACGGTCATCGCCTACTCGTTTGCAAAGTCTGTGCTGGCACGGCTGTTTCCGGAAAATAAGTTCTTTGAGAAGGCCAAAGTACATCTACACTGCCCCGAGGGTGCCGTGCAAAAAGACGGTCCTTCTGCGGGCATCACGATGGCGACATCATTACTATCGCTAGCTTTAGACAAGCCTCTTGACCCTACGATAGCGATGACTGGCGAGTTGACCGTTACCGGTAAGGTGCTTCGAATTGGGGGGTTACGAGAGAAGACGGTCGCTGCTCGCCGAGCTGGTGCGAAGACGATCATTTTCCCCGCCGACAATACCTCGGATTGGCTAGAACTACCTCAAGTAAGCAGAGAACCACTGTATGTCTACGATGTGCCTTACTGACGGCCTGGCCTATAGAATATTAAAGAAGGTATTGAAGGCCATGCTGCTAGCTGGTATTCGGAGGTTTTCGACCTCGTCTTTCCCAACATCAATGCTGAGCAGGCGAATAATTTGTGGAAAGCCCAATTAGCGAAGCCTGATAAGGACGATGAGAAATCAGAGGACTGATTATTCCCTGGTCTTGATTATATATGAATCTAATAGCATCATTGGAGTCGGACGTGCTATGTCACAAATTAGGGCAGGAAGTAATCCGACGGCGTTGGGCACTCTCACAGCATTTGCATTAGGGACGGAAGGGGCATCAATCAGAGGCATAGGTCGATGGAATTGGAATGTCACGGCTCCACTCTGGTATAGATGTATATAGTTGGGCATGGCGAAGACTAGAGCTTCGCACAGCATTCAACAGCAGAAAACAAAGCGTTAGCTCTCAGAAACCCCAGAATCGCGATCTATGATTAGATGGAGGCTGCCGCTGCTGGGGAGATCTGGAGTTCATGATGCAAAGCAGGCCATAGCACCTTGCAGCGGAAAGCATGCGCAGTGCAGGCGCCAGATGTGTCGTTCGGTGTGGCAGCGATAGGTCAACATACTCAGTCACCGCTTGCTTCACGATTTTACCCATGCTGCCTCTGTGGCTGTCTTCAAACCTTCCTGCCGTCCTTCCCCACAGCCCGAAAAATCCCCAACATTTTGGGTGACGAGATCCAACACCGTTTGAGAAAAGCGAGACAAGTCCATCGAGCAGACTAAGCAACGGCCCGCCAGTCAGAAGGCGGGGAGCACATGGAAGCACGGATGAATTGCAATGAAGATGGCTGTCCCTGAACTCAATGGGTTACACCAAGACCAGAAGGGAGCAAGGAGAGAAAGGGGTACACGACTGATTCAGGAGACGGATTGAGCTACTGCAATAGCATGGACTGCCACGTCACAGCGGGAAAAGCCAAAAGCATGGCTTGCTAGTTGCTAATGCACTGCTGGCGGATGAGACGAATCCGCCTCTGGCCCAAAGCTTCGGTGCCCAAGCCAAATGGCCGCAGAAGTCACCGCAGTGTCCAATGGGCGACAAGTCTGACGGCGCTGCCAGATGCGAGATGTAGGAGGACATGTCAGGAGCAGGTTATGAGGTCATTGACATTCTGAGAAGAAAAAAGAAAGGAAAACAACGCAAATCGTCGACGAATACAACAGGGCTTGGAGCGCATGTTGAAGCCTCTTTGACGGGTAGAATGCGCGAAGGACCAACAGGAAGATGAGGGAGAGTGAGACTGTTCTTTAGGGCGTCCGACAGGGCGGTGAGATATATTCTTGACCGACACCGGAAAGCCAACCTCAGGCGATGAGGATTCAGAAACAAGGTAGACAGACAGACAAACCATGTGCTGTAGAATGTATGTACCACGATATTAAAATCACAGATGAGGTTTCGCCTGACCAGAAAAATAACCGAATTGCCTATTTGCCTGGTGGCTGCTTCTTTTCATGCGGGGCGAAGCTCCTTCTCCTGTTCCTTCTACTCGGGTACGCCTGCATTAGGACGAGGCCTAACCGCGCAGAAACACTAGTTGTATGTAGCGGAGACCCGAAAACTGCCTGAAGTCTGAACAGCCTCGTCTATCCTCTACAACGACCGGACTCTCACCCGCCTATCACCGTCGCCTGCGCATTTCTGCCTCCCACCCCCAGGGCATCAAATCACCGTTGGCTCCCAATACAACGACTACCTCGACTACCTTAAATCGATTCATGCCTCTGCGACAATTCCCAAAATCTCAATGATCTCTCCGAGGTCTTCGCCTCTCTCCCGACGTACCTCCATGCCCGCCCTGCAGCTGTCCCAATCAATTTTGATTGGTGACCATATACCTACCTCCTCGATACCTCCCTCATGCCGATGGCGCTGTCAATGGCAGAGTTCCCATCACCTCCCCTACCCTGCGACCCCGGGAACCAATCAGAGAAGATCGAGCAGAAGCGCCGGTTGCGAGATTTCCTCAACTTGACCAAATGGCGGAGTCGTGAGACACCGACATCAATACCAGAATCAAGACAGGGTACGCCACCCCAAACGCCTGCGAGGCCGGGATTAGGGAGACGCTTCTCTCGCAAGGGTTTAGTTGGTATTCCGCGTTCCACGACATTCAAGCGGCAAGAGGACGAGCAAAGGAAAAACCTGACACCCGTGGCACCAACGGTTAAAGATCGCAAAAGTGCCTCTAAAGTTCGTCAAAGAGCTCTCAGTGCCGTCGCGGAGCCACCACGTCATAGTAGGAGGGAACGATCAGTTCCGGAGAACCTCCGAGATGCGTACCCTTCCATCGCTGAAGGCATCGACCCCGATGCGTTCGCAAAACTGGCCGCAGCACAATATGAACAGGTACCGCCTCCGCCTCCACCTCCTCCGCAACCTCCACCTCAAGATCCCGATTCCCATCAAGAAGAGGACGCCGCTTCAGAGAGCTCCTACGACGACGCCATCGATGAAGAGATTATGGAAGAATTGAAGAAGAAATGGATTCTCAATCTGAGTATGCATTTTCGGGACAAGTCACCAAGGGAAAAGTTTTTCCTCACATACGCAGAGACCCTTGATCGATGGAGACGGGTCACCGTTTCTTGTGACTATCGAGACGCGCCGATGGACTCACTTGAGCATGACCTGCAGAATCTACACTATCAGAAAGACAAAAGTGCCCGGATCTATGAATCGATACGCATGTCTTTACCAGATATCCAGTTCTACGATACGGTTACAAACCTGAAGCTCGAGACAAAAGATGATCGACTACATGTGCATGTCACTGAGGATGTAAATGAGATAATACCGTATCCATCTGTGCACTTGACTAGACACTTGACATGTCCTCAGTACAGAGAAAGTGAATTACATTTTGATGAGCACATGTCAGGTTTTGTCTACAGGGTCAATGTTGGCGAAAACACCTGGATCAAGAAAGAAATTCCTGGACCAGATAGCGTTGACGAGTTTCTGTACGAGGCCAATGCTCTGAGCGAACTGATAAACTCAAAGAATGTCATACAGCTTCAAGGTCTTGTGATAAATGATGAGGGAACTCTTGTGAAGGGCCTCTTACTCGGCTATGCAGAACAGGGCGCGCTAATTGATATTCTGTTTGACAGCAAAGAAGGTCACATCCCTCATGTACCATGGGAAAGGAGAGAACGATGGGCCAAGCAGATCATCCAAGGGCTCTCTAATATTCATGAAGCTGGTTTCGTCCAAGGGGACTTCACGCTGTCAAACATCGTGATTGACGAGGAAGACGAGGCTCGGATAATTGATATCAACCGCAGGGGATGCCCTGTCGGTTGGGAATCACCGGAAATGGTCCCCCTTGTCGAGAGTGGCCAAAGACTATCAATGTACATAGGGCTCAAGTCAGACCTTTACCAGCTTGGCATGGTGCTTTGGGCACTGGCTATGGAGAAGGACGAGCCTGAGCGAGTACCCAGACCCTTGAATCTGCGCTCGGCACCCTCAGAAATTCCACAGTATTACCGTGTCCTGACTGACATTTGCTTAAGCCCAAAACCGAAAGAGAGATTTGCAGCCAAGGATCTTCTTGCCATGATTTCTGAACCTGTGCATTTCTCGGAGCTGCATCGCCAGGACGTAGTTCCACTTTCAGATTCATCGAGGCTCGGTACTGCACCACAGGATGGAATTTCAAACAGCCACCAGGAAGACTCGGATACAATGGGGGAAAGCTTCCGCGACAGAGAGAATCGATATCGCGAGATCAATTCCCAATTAGAAAAGCTCACAAGACAAGAACAGGGTTACAGGTTTGTTCCGAAACGGAGATCTTCGGACAAAGATGGAGAAGGCTTCCGGGGCAGGCGATATTCTCCTATTCGATCTAGTTCAATGGGCATTGCCCTCGATGGATCTCCGTCTCTATCTATCAGCCGAAAGGACCACCTACCCCCAAGCCACCTCGGAAAACTGTCATTTACAGATCGTTCGGAGCAACTATCCCCCCCTCAAAGCGAATCTGGGGAGGCACAGATCATATCTATATCACCGACTGGGGATTGTGAATGGCAGGAGATCAATAAGGATGGAACACCCTATCTGATTCATCGCGATACCCTTGATGATTCCGACGATTTTGATAACCTGCATACTTTACGCCGTGGAAAAGGAGTGGAGCAGTGGAGACGTAATATCGAACGTCTCGACCACGTCGATTCTGGACTTGGGGACATGGACCTCACAGCTCAACTAGCGGGTGTTGGCGAACATGCAGATTTGACCTCTGGACGCAGTACTTACGTGAAGGAAATTCCAAGCGGCATGGTAATAGATTTAGGAGATGCTGAAGAGGAAGACAAAGACTTGGGGGCCACTACGGGGCATGCTCTCTCGAGTCCCGAGCAGAGCAAGGATGTGAAGGAGCAGGGTTTTCCTGGAGTTCTTCAGCCTAATGATCAGCATTCTAAGGAGTCGGTTGGCGTGGGGGTAGATGCAGATTCTTCTAATACAGAACAGCGCATCGACCCGAGCGATCCTATTCAGGGTAAAACAGATGACCTGAGGATCGAGCACGGTCACGAACACAGAGAAACGGGATAATGAATTCAACGACTATTGCATTGGGGACTTGAAGCCCCGTAGCGTGTCTTTATTACGGGTTCGGGTCTAGAATGCTCAGCATAGTCGGGTTTTGGTGCAGTGCATCTCGCCATTCTTGTAGCAATGAGCGGCGGCTTTTTCTGGCAATGCACACGATGTTCCAAGAGATGTGTGCTTTTCTGGTGTTCTATTATCATGATTGTGTGATCTGTGCTGTACTGATGAATTCCGAGGAAATGAATTGTACCATTATCATTAGCAATCAGATCGGTTTTGGCATCTGAACTCGTAAGCATTCCCCGGATGTACGTACATCACAGAAGCTCGGCCGTTTTAGAAGTCTCAACATCCAAAGTCTCCCTTATTACAGCCAATTATCTAAACGTACCCGAGCCTGAATCTTCGAGGCAGACCTTCAGTTAGTCAGTGCGAGGACTAGCAGATAGTAGAGATGGGCAGATAAGAACTGAGAGCCGACAACTGGATGAGCAAACACTTAAAGGAGGCCTAGTCCTCACTTTTCTCATGATCTTTCACCCCAGCCTTCCAGCCCTGCGTACGTCTGTATGGTAATTTGTGAGCAGAACTTGCTATTGGAACGAAGCTAGAGATCATATCATCAAGAGCCTTTCATCAACCCTGTGTGACTGGCGAATCGGAAGGATGGAAAAGTTTATAAGAATGGCTTATATCCGGGTGGGTCATGTTGACTTTGGTGGCTAGCTATACGGCTTCTACATGTCAGCACTGAAGGCAAATTCTAAGGTTCTGGCTGCATACTAGATACATTGAGCCTCCGGTATTGAACACAATAAGCCAGATATTCCTCTAAGTGATTGCGGCTGTGGGATCAGGACGTCCGATTTGCATACGAGCTTGGAAGACTATCCAATATGGTGTAATAAGTTGGGGGGGCAGATGCGCGGTGCAGATTATGGAGCTGATAGGAATTCGAATGTGGGAGCGCCCAAATGTATTTCTACAACTTGAGCGAATATTTCTCTGCTGAATTGTCTATGAAATCATTGAGTGTGATATCCATACTTCGTTTTCTAGCTAGGAGTGGAGATGTCATGGTGTTTCAATAGGAATGATTGGATATATTTTTGAGCGTGACAGTTATTTCAATGTTGTATTAATATGGGGTTTGAGATATGTACATTGGGTTTCCTTCGTCCATTGCGAGTTTAGGAAGAGAGAATTGTCTTGATGTCCTTTTGGTGAAGCCTTCCTGCATTTGCGTGTCAACTCTTTTCCCAGCAATCCCTCCCGATACTCGATCTTTGTGCCTCCCGCTTGTGTGATTACCGATGTTCGTTGAGGTGATTGTAGGCGCGCATCGTTTTTGGAGAAATTGAAGCGGTTCGAAGGATTTGAAAGTGATGATCAGGGGGTACCTTGGCTCTCATTGTCTTGTGGGTTTCCGCCGTCCAATGGTCCATCATCTCAGCCTCTTCCTCATACTATTATATTAAACAGGGACCAGGTGTTTCCCTTCTCTTCCTCAGACTGACTGTTCTCAAGTTAGTAGTCGCACATTGTCAATCAATCTTCATTCGCAATGGTGATTTGTGCTCAAACAAAAACGCAATGTGAATACTCTTGACCCATGCGTGTGAATCCTTGTACTTGCTGTTCTCATCTCACGTATCTTTCCGATCGTACAAGCCCTGAATTCGTTATGTCATTATGGTCCATGTCTGGCTTCGGCCGTATCGAATCCGGGTGCCAGTCCTCGTGTAAGATTGGAATGCCTTTGTTTTTCCTCTTAGTTGGCGTTGAAGCCTTGGCGGGTCGGTGTTGACGGTGAGGGCTTGTCGATTGGTGAACCTTCGACGGTGCTGTCAGAATCGTTGGGGTCGGATGGCCCCGAAGGGGACGGTGCTGGCGACTCCAGCTGCCGTGTTCGAGGTTCATTGCCTTCCTCAGATTCATTGCTGTCATCTTGAGCGTCATCATCGTCGGACAGCCGTGCTGGGAGTAAAGTCTCCCTTGAACTGGCGAGGGTTGTGGTCGAGTCTTTGGCAATCCATTTTAATTGCTTTTTGGGGGAAGACACCCGGGCTGAGAGACGATCAACCTAGGTTGAGGACTGCAGCTGAGAATCGCATACCTCTTTGCTTCCGCAAGCACTTTCTCGCTCCGTGCACCGTTACCTCAACCCTCCACAAAAGGCGTTCCATGAGAGCCTTTGACTTCTGGACGCTGCGGTCAAAGCATTGGCAAACAGGGTGGTTTTTCCATAGCTTTTTCTGTGCTTCTTCCCTGATCGCTATCTCTATCTGAATGTCTTTGCTGGATATGTTGGGACGCTCTCTGAAGGATTTGCACCAGGTATCCCATGGGATGGTGACCTGGGAGCCATTTGGTGAGACGTCGTTGACTTGGGTTGTGGGAGTGCGGTTCGTCATGGTTGATGGGGTTGACATTTTGATTTTTGTGTAGTGTGCAAAGAGTGGAGGAAGATTGAGCATAGAAGTCTGAGATATATATAGGAAATCTGGAAATAATGAAGATTTTTCTTGTGACAAAAGAGAGGGGAAAAAGGGGGGAAGCCCAACAAAATCCATGCTTTGTGGGTTGGCCAGATTGGGGTTATAACGTTCGCTAAGGTGTACACGAGAAACCGTTGAACGCTCGTGTAGCCAAGCCTCAGATCGCTGGTGGAGAAACATCCCACGTGTTCTATATCCACTCTTTCTTACCTATCAATTTCCTCCATTTTTTCCAGTAAAGAAGATTGATCGCTTCAATACTGATACATTCATGTATGGATTGCATGTACTGCGCGATGATTATTTTCCAGATCCCCTCAATAGCATTAGCTGAAGGACGATGCCCGGAGACTTCGCATCATGTGTGGAAACTGGAGAGCGAGTGCGTCGCTTATTCAGTCTAGAAGCGCTTCAGAGTCAGAACATATCATGAATTCAAGCTTTTGCCCTTATATTGCAGAAAAAAAGGGAATTGAGGTGTATTCGGTGCATAAGAGAGTTTCTCTGTAGAACTAGCACGGCTTCTGCCAGGTCAATCCTGACCAACCCTGATTGGCATCACACTGGGTTTGAGTTACTCGCAGACCCATGAAGGCTGCGCTTTTGGTGCACTTCTGGGGGCGTTCATAGCACGCAACATCGTGGGTAAGTCGAATGTTTGCTACATATCGAGAGTCTTATGCTTTCCCTGAGACCCCAGCCAGCCTCAGCCCTACCGAGGCTTGACGTCTGGGCTACGACCCTCTGAGACTCTACCTCAACAACGGGACTTAAGTAGATAAAGGGAGAGGAGAATCTCCCCTACTATAGTCGAAGGCCAGTGAGATGGCTCCGCCATTACCACTACTACTTGTGTTCGAGGGTTCACACTCACGTCTCTTGCCTGATGACATCCTACATGCATAAGCGTAAGTATTAATAATAGCTGAGGCTGACAGCCTTATCGAGGCTGGTCCGCCTCTCGATCCTGAGGATGACACCTCAATTCGCGAACGAGAGAGGAAGATGCAGGATTGCGCTTTCTAGCGTGGACTTGAAGGAAGTATCCATGAAGATTCTCCTCTGTAGCGAAAATGGCGACCTGCCCGACCGACTCTTTGGACTGTCTTCTTCGGGCTATTCTGACCGCTCAAAGGTTTGCGATGACATCTGCTGAGACACTCTGTTTTTCAATATTGATGGACTGACAACAAAAACAGTGGCTACAATTGGAACCCTCCAACTTTTGGTGTCACTATAGCCATCGGCGTTCTAGCATTGGCCGTTGCAATAACCACAGTTTTCCAAGGAGCACTAAGTGCTGGGCCTGGTAGGCTAAAGGCGTCGCAGCGTGCCATTGGCCCAGTGTATTACACAAAAACTCGGACAAAGTTTAGTTGGATAGAGCTTCGCTTTCGAACAATAGCCTGGGTGCCTTATATTGATAGTATCCGATGGTTCGATCCACTAGGTGTAGTCCACCAGGATGCTCCCCTACACTTCAAAAAACATCCATCCTACGGTGCCAGTTGGCTGAATCTCATTAATACGATCCCCTCGAACTGCCATCATTGGGCGACTACGCATTGCCAAACAGATTACCTGCCTAGTGACATACAGGCTGCGCCTGCACGTGCAACAATCCGAGCAGTTGTAGAGCTTGTTGTACTCAGAGCATGCGATTCAGTGAAGCTGGTCAAAGAACTTCCATTAGCGAGAGGACACGGCTCTCAGCTCTCGTTTCGGGATCACCCATTCCTTGGTTCAGTCGCCGTTTTCGATTTGTATGAGATCGAGGACCAACTGTGAGTCTTGTTCCTTTTACGAATCCTGAGCTCAGCTACAGCATAGTAGAAAGACAGAGTTTTGACGCATACTGCAGACCACACACAGATGTGCGAAAGTGCCATACGCTTTATCTTGCTGGTCAATTCAGCTTTCAAGACCTTTTAATGGAAACTCTCCTCTTCGACGGCAATCCCTCTTCCAAATTTGGTCTTTCGTCGATGAGTGTTATGGAAGCTCTAAAAAAGCTAGCAAGTCCTCAGGGTGAATTAACCCCCTATGAGCTTCACTCGGTAGGATTCAAGCTGGACGCGGGTTCGTTAAAATCGGTGGGCCTGGGTCTAATGACTTGGGATTCTCCAGACAATTGCCATGGTCTTCCCTACTCAAAGCTTCGAATACGACCCTCCCTTTTGCAGCTTTGTCAAACCGACCACTGCTGGAGTACTCGCAACATACAAGGTGTGCTTGGTTCTCTTCATGCTTTATTGCAGCACAGATCCAACCTTCTGGCCTTCGACAAGCACGGGTACACCACCAGCGTATCTGCTGGCATGTCGCGTCGCCCGAGACTTGGGTGGACGTGGGTAGCAAGTCCTAGTCATCGACACCCAAACAGCCTTGGGCCTGGCGACTTGCGACATGTTCCTCCTTTTGCTCAGGGCTTTCAGTGGCAATCTGCAGGAAAGCATGGGCGACGGCTATTTGAAGGTCAGTGCTGCTGGTTCGACTGGAGACCTGGCGGCACAAGTGACACTGCAATGGCAATATGGCCAGACGATGGACATTTGGTCCTTTTGCCTAATGTCCTTATTTTCTGCCTGGAGTGGCTAGAAAGAGAGAATCGCTTCGACGAACTGACTTCAGATGAAAAGTTGAATATGCGTGCTGTAATTGGGCATCAACTTCATGAAGTAGGTGTTTTCATACCCGCTAAGGAAGTAATTTAAAAACTTTGCCTGCTTACAGTTTGCTAGGTAGACTATTGGCTCTTGCACTAGGGGTCAGTTGAATCAGCCGCTCAAGTATTCACTATCCTGATGAACTTTGTTGAACCGTCACCATCCCCCATACTTTTGTCGCCACAAAACAATGCGATATCATCAGTACGCCCAATCATCGAAAGCGGGGTAGTCTCACACGAACCGGATCGAAGTCTTGACATTAGCTCAAGGCGTGCACCTTCCTTTGAGCGAAATCGTTCACCTTCTGTGAGGCATAGAGGTGCAGCTTCAAGTGAGCGAGCCTCGTATTCCGACTCATCGGGAAGTTCGTATCACCGCGTAGCAGACCAGCGTTCTCACGGGGCCAGAAGGAAAAAGAAAGCTCCCAAGGCCACGAACCCATTGATTCGAGCAAGAAAAGAACGAACCAGTCCAAGGTCTGAGGGGCAACCTCTCGGAAGGCCCAAACATCGATTCTACAAAAGCAAAGGAGAATCTAGGTTTATGGTCTATCCGGCAAAGTCAGTCACACCCCGTAGAGATTTAGCAGAGCTAATGGAAGTTTCCGCAGATGTACTTGATAGTACGAAGGCGCTACCCAGTATTGAGGCCTTAGACCAGATAGTTCGTAAGGGTAACTACCATTGCATGATCGATCATTGCAATGACAATTTTGACTCTGCGTATTTATTGAGGGACCATTGTGCCGAAAAGCACAACTACCTCGAAGCAGACTGGGCGGCAGACATCCCCTCGGATTTGAATTACAATGAAAGGCTAGCGTGTGCGTTGGAGTGGGATTCTAATTCTGATGGAGATCTGAATGGACGTATGAAAAGACCCCATGAGTCTGCCTGGATCTTCCAGGAGATTTTAGATCTTACAGAGAAGGCCTCGAGATCCGTCGTCAATTTTCAGGATCTTCTTGATGATGCACAGTGGTCATGGATGACGGAACTTGAGCGAGCCAAAAGAAAGATTCTTGATGATTATCAATTACCGCCAGCGCTACCAAAGCAAACACCTACTCATTCCAATTATCTCGTTCGCATATTTGAAGCAAAGGAATTCAAATCCTACTGGTCAGTGAGTCGACAGACGCCACTGATGCTGGAACAAATAGACGAATTTCTCTTGAACCTTGCTGCGCATCAGGAAAGGGACATTTTTGTCGAATCAGAAGTTGCACAAAATTCAAGATCAAAAAGCTCATCGTTTCAGCATAAAATCAACGAGCACCGTAAATCTGAAGGCCTTGCTCTCCAGGTCAGTGGACCCGCAGCGATCGATACAATGAATGACAATGATGAAGGCATTGACATGAAGCATCAGAATTCGCGCAAGCGAAGCAAGGCCCGACGCCGGCGAAAAAAAATCCACCAGACAAATTCGGGGACGAATGTAGATCAAGATGGAAATGCAGAAGATGATCTCACGTCTCGCGCTGGGAAGGCTAGTGGGAATTCTCCAGAAGAGGTTCTTGGTCGAGCGTACACCATCCGCAGCGGACACGATTTGTCCGAAAAACGAGACTCCAGCGAGATGTCTTCAGATCATGACGGATGGAGACCGATCGAATCCTGGAATCATGACGAGATTCCGCCCCGTGCCATGGGATCCGGGGATCATAGCCCAACATCCGAAGGGGGTAAACATGGCGAATTACCAGAGAGACTGGAATCTAATGGAGGTCAGCGTACTTTTCATCGCCGGCAAGGGCCCGAATACTCTGGGTCGACATCGTCGCGTACGGATGACGAAAGCGCGGGTATCCGCCATATTCATGACAGGGGGCATCTAACGTTAAGATCTGAAGAAGCAATGGGGGTGAACAAGGAACGACGCATTATAGTACATCCGCAGCAACGAAGGCCTCGTCGAAGGGAACTCAGTATTGACCCTGAAAATTTCACAAATTGACAAAACCCGATAGCTCGGAGTAATAGACGGCGACGAAGTCGCAACATTTCCATGAATACTGGCGCCCCAAGAGAAACATTGGTAGCAGATAGTCTGAGGCTCCCAGCTCCAGATGTTAGACCTTCCTCGACTTCCTCCCAAATTATAAAGGGAAAGGGTTCCGCCGCTGAGAAAGGCATGAGGACCCTGCTGATTTACAGAGCGGTGCTCTTTGCAGCTCTATGTGCATTAGCCGCTGATACTAGCTGCGTCTAGGAGACCGAGCTAGGGCGGCGAGTCGTCCAGGTATTATGAGAACAGAGGCAGAATTGTATCATTGCTTTGTTAATCACCGGGAACCAAAATGCTTTCGGGAAGATGGAGTCATATTCATGCATATCCCTTACCATTTGCCGTCAATTCCCCCCTTCCGCAGGTCTTTCTGCTGCGCTGTGAACCGGTGAACCGAGTTTCATGATCGAGTGCGGCCGTGAAGTTGGAAAATATCCTCTCCAAATAAGATAGCTTGGGAGACATTGCCACACGAGCCTCCGTCGGAATGGTCACATATACACCCGACAATTACCTCCTCATGAGCCATGGTCTTAACCTTAAGCGTACTGGCGGGGCTACCTCTGTTCAATCCCATGGTTTGATCTTCACCCCGCGGGATCGCATTAACCCTCAATCAATTCGATCCTGTAACTATATACACCCCAGCGGTGACCCAAAAGCTCTTCTGTAGGCTATAGGATCACGATGTTCATGGCCTCAATAGCTTACGTGCTAGGCTGCTGATATTGCATTTCCATTTTACATGTGGCATTACCTTTCCGCGCTTTGGGGCACCTTCATCAATCTTCCTTATAAATGAATCATCAGCCCACAGATACGAACCCGTCATCGTTCTCAGCTTGACCGAATGTGATAGAAACTCCCCATCTTAGGAGTAAGGCAAGGAAACGGAGACGTCTCTTCAAAACAACCCTGCCAATTATGTGAAACCATACTTTCATCGAAGTCAGAGAATCACGAGTATCACCCTGGAACGATGCGTCGTTCGGGCGTTGGGTATTTTGCCGCGCCCTTCAAGCCTCGGGAACTATTGTTGGAGGAAGTCTTACACCTCTATGAGCAGAAAGATCATTCATGATGGGACAAGTGCCAAACACTGAAGTCGCGTTCTACTATACTGCTTGCTCACAAATTGTAGGGTGCATCGTCGCTCCCTGGAGAACGTTTGCCACTTGATACTGCTCCATTTGGAATGCTTCGGTTCACTTGAAAGGGCAAGCGATACCAATATTACTAGATACAGAGTACGATGGGAAGGATTACATCTCTTCCTTGTATGGGTGGACAAGGCAAGCATGAAAAAGGGTACTGGTTACAATAGACTCTATTCTCATGGCCTCATCTCATTACTTGGCTTCTGGGCATGCGATGCCCACAGAAAGTAGACTACAGGGTTAAGTACAGAGCTGATTTGTATGTCAGCTCCTAATCTCGCACCAACCTAAACACCTGGGTGTCAAGGCCCGTACCCTGATATTCGGCTTCAAGTGTCCAGCTCATCTCTGGAAGGGATTCCACTCACTTTCCCACTGCCGTAGCAGCAATAGCATTTTTTGGAACCATTGTCAAGTCTTCCGACACCAAAGTAAGTGCTACATTCTCTACCATTCCGCATTCTGCCGCGGCCGCTGCATTTGTAGCAAGGCTTAGTAGCTTGCGTTTTACCACGGCCGTTGCAGGTATTACACGTTGGCATCCTGTTGAACGGCTCTGTGTATTTACCTTAGACTTTTTCCCTTTGGTATCTAATAATGATAGGGAGATGTCAAACCTTACGGTGGAATCCGTGTTTTAATAATTTGAGATTGACGCTCTCCCAAAGCCTGCGGAATTTGAGTCCAGATGAGATGTTGAGGCTTTGAGAGACGACTCTGGTGAGGAAACAGCGTGGTCTGCTATGTTTCCGGGAGATTGTACACACTTAATATCCTTAGAAGGCGAATACGCCCTAACGACCGTCATCAGACCAGTGACAAGATCAGATGGACAGCCATTGTTAGGCGACCTGTAATGTGGTAGAATTTGATAGCTTGCCGAATAGCTTGCCGAATCGCTTGGCTCAAAGGAGCCTCGTACATAGATAGAAAAGGTAAAGCAGCATAGATTTCGATGAGGCCCTGGCGGCACCTTCAGTTTCCATTGGCCACGGATGGAGCAAGAAGAGCGAGACGACCTATGGAGGTACAGTGTCTTATCTGTGGACTGATGGATACGATCAGTACATATGCACGTCGTACATCCAGACTCCGGATGAGGGGATCTAGAAATGGTGAAATTCCGGTATCTTATAGCCTGGCTAAAGGACATACCTCAGGCCAGACATCTGGTAGGGTAAGTCATAGCCTTACCGCCATTGGAAATTGTCGCGAGAAGCAATATATGCAACTTTATCCGTTGGAAATCAGCCTCAGCCCTACTATAAATATGACACGTCTCCCATAGAAGAAAATCAAGTCGTTTCACCTATTCCAAAGTTATCAGTCCTGTGCAGAGATTTTATCCCCCAAGTTGGCTCGATGGACATGTTGGATAGATCTCGTTCCATCTGGATGATCAGAGTGGCGAAAGAAGAGGAGAAGGAGATGTGAAAGGTATCTAGCGGGGAAAGGAATGCCAATAGAATTGGAAGGCTGATTTGAAAGATGGTGTGGTGGACGACGTTCCAGAATCGCTTATCCGAGATCTATAGTGGCTTTATCTTCGATCCGTGAAGATGCCACTCACTCGGCTCTGTGAGATAATCATGTGCTATCTGCATACCTTCTCTGTGGAGAGCATGACCCTGCATGAAGCTGAGTCTGGATGTCGCTCTCCCAGCGTCTATCGATCATTCCCTAATGCTGGGCTGGTAATATGTTCTGCAGACCACACTCACAACAAACCAAGAGTCAACATTCTTACCAGAATACGCAGATATGACATTGTCCTCAGACAGTCAGTAGTAGCCAAACATAACGTTGTCACCACCACAGTCGCCCAGAGCAGTAACCTTGCATGACAATCACTAGCCTTTAGAACTACTAGACCTTCGAGTACTTTGCTCCGTAGCGCAACGATTGATCGCTCGATTAGGGTGCTTGCAAGAATGCTACATACGATCTAAGTTGCTTGACCCTAGGCTTCTCATCTCGGTAATCTTTTGAGACGGTCAGGAGGAAGATTTTGCGGCCTGAGCGCTTAACGAGACACAGGCGAAAGCGAGTTGACGAGACCCGTGCTTGGGGCCTACGAATGAGAAGGCTATGACAGGACTGAGATCTATAAGAAATGACTCCGGAGGATAGAAGACAGGTGCTATAACCAAATCTGAGTGCCAAGCCCAATTATACATTGAGGTAACATAGGCATCTTTGCTTGATAAATTGTCATAAATGCGGTATAATCTGGGTCCAATCCGGCGTCTGATACGCAGACACTGGCAACTTCCTGATACTGATGAAGGCCTCAATAACCAAATACATCCGAGCAAAGGTATATACCGCACCACAGATGAAGCAAAAAGCCACAAGAGGCTTAGACCTTGCGAACGGCGGTTGCGGCGACCGCGTGCGGTTCCAATAGTCATCGAAGGGTTTCCACATTCGCGCAATGAGGTTGATCAGCATCCACACCAGGCCAGACCAAGTGATGTATATGGCCGAGGACTGCCATAGCTAGGCTTCCGCCGTCGACGGGAAGTAGTCGTACCAGGCAGCGGCGTGAATTGCGCCGAAGGCCATGCTGGCGAACCATACTGCTATGCCCATTATGAGGCCGAAATCACCGTGTAAGAGCCCCTTAGTGGACCAATTGGTGCAGTGTTCTTCTACCAGCTCCTCGAATTGTCTTTCCTGTAGATAGGTTGTTGATTTTTCGTCGGTAGAAGTGTGCTTGAAATGGACGAAGCGGCGCTTTATTGCTGGATATCTGCGCACCGCTTCGGCAGCTAGACACCAGCGTAGTTGTCTGAGATTGTTTTGGATACTTTTGCCGGAAGTTGACGGTATCGGCCGAGGTCCGAAAGAGTCAGTGAGGGCCGATTCTTCGGATCTTGAGAGACTGTCCAAACATGTGCCCATCTAACGGTCCTCGCCCAGTAGCGGAGGGCGGACTCGCCACGCCGAGGCACATTCAGGTGTAGCGCCGAATAAACACAAATGATCAAGGTAAGCACGCAACTACTCACGAGGGTGAAGGTACCACGATTGTTAGGATCAGATTGCCATCCGACAGTTTCTGACTTGTCCCCATGACCAGATGCAGTGCAGTGTGAGAGTCGAGCATAAAAGAGCCAGATGAAGAGGGCGATATCAAAGGACATGGCGCCGGTACGATGGCATCCAAGCATGAGCTTCGAGTGGAAGCAGTGGAAGCAAACAAATAGCCATCGTCATGACAGACAGAAGGCAATAATAATAAATTGTAATGATTTCATACACTCACATGTGGGTCATGTCAACATCAGGCTGAACAGGCTGGGCGTGCTCAGCCACGACAAGAAGCAACATCAACGTGGAGCAACCGGCCCTCGGGAGCGATGGGAGCCAATCTTGGGATGTTGGGGGGGATCGGTGGTAGCTTTTGAGGTGTGATCGCCTGGACTTTAGATAGGTTGTTTCAGCCCGCGCGCTGGCCTAATACAGTAAGGTAGCTTGACAAGGCTCAATCACGGTTCAGACAGGGACACTGCCACACTCCAGGTCCCATTGCGCGATTGCAGCCTCATACCCAATGGGATCTCCAAAGGGAAGACGATTTTTACAAGGGCTGGACGCGCACACGGTCATGTCCAGGTACGCTGCCGACGTTAGCGGTATTGACCACAATCAGCGCCAGCTGATTGCGAGAAGCGAAATGCTCGCAGCAGCCCATCCATATGTGCCAAACCGGCCAAGATGACCATGAAGTGGAGTATTTGGTGACTACCGCCCACTATGTCGTACTTTCGCGGGTGCCACTTTTCAGGGATCTAGAGCAACGTCAGCTCGGTACTTCAGATTAATTGTTTGATGCTGATCCCAATTACCCGTGCAGCATAGGCGTAAGCTCCGGTAAGGTTCAGCAACGCCATCAATCCCATACGATTAAGACTCATGCGTTTCTTTGGAGTTTCCCAGCCATAGAGAGTAACGCCGTGAACAATGAATACAACTGCGGAGAGTCCTAGGCAAGCATACATGACAGCCCGATAGGGACGGAGGGAGGGATGGCGGAATTGTGGGTGAAGTGTAGTGATCGCACAGCCGGCCGCTAGTAAGGAGATCTATCATTCATGAGTTTGACCAGATCGTATAGGCTACGCAAAGTTTGATTGTGCAGGATGAGCAACTGACCATCGTGCAGTATAGCTTTTGTAATTGCGGACTACAATAAAAGCCGTAGTAAACGGTCGGAATGGTAGATCCCCACATTAGAATGACTATTCCCAGGTAGTCTAACTGATTTCCGAAAGCGGCGACACGCGTGCTGTGGTTCGACACGATATGGAATCTGCAAGTGTTAGCTTTCGTCTGCCGTTAGGGCGTACTTTGGAAGCTTCACGTTGCTGAAAGGAGAAAGCAAATCGCGACACCAAAGAAGAAAGTCGAAAAGACCAGAATGTCTGCTGGCTGTGCGCTAGGGTAGGAGGGATAGATCTTCTCGTAGATGTAGATTGGCAAAGTCGCGAAGAGGAAAGACCCGAAGAGGTGGGAGTATATATTGACTGAAATGAAATATGAATAAATCCGTATTCAGCAACAGATGAATGCTGCTGACCGGTCTCATTATGTAAGTAACCAAGGCTACATAGACATTGTCGCAGGGAACCAGCAACAGGGCTACAGCAAGGCGTTAGTGTAGCAAATACTTTACTACTATCCTGCTTTGGATTACCGGTAGCCAGAAAAAATATACTCATTGTCCCTGTACTTCATTAAGCGCAACACTAAGGAAGCTTGTGAGCGAACGGAACACTGACTGTTGCCAGGGTGCTTTTCCAATGTTAGCATCATCTCCTTTGAAGAGCGGTCATGGACGATGTGACTAACGTATCTGTTCCCATCTCAAAAGGAAAGGTTGCTTCTCAGAAGCTTCACTTTTGTTTACGGGCTGTACTCCATGAATCTCCGTCTTATATCCTAGAAAATGAGTGTGGTCTGACTTACAGTACCAGGGGCTTTAGAAGGAGGTAACGAGCCTTTGCGATATCGCGGCATGGTAGTCGAGGGCATTGAAGCGAAGAATAGACGTTGAACACTTCAGATAGTTTTTGAATAATTGTTATAGGGTTATAAGCACCATCAAAAACCGGATCTGTATACAGCCTTATCCTCAACATACGTTGGCTGTCAAGATTTCCAAAATGATGGAGTTACATAATAAACAAATAGAAGACTGCGAATCGATAGGACCGGCCAATCATCCTAGCCTTTGAATTGAACCCACTGATCGTGAGAATCTGTCCGCTGAACACGACTCAATTCAACTTCGAGTGGCGCTGACAGTGAGGTAACAAGTTGGTTATATCATCTTCTACTGCGCCTGCCTTGCAAATGCAGCGTCTTCTTAGCGGTAATTTAGGATAAAATACACTAGCGCCGATTTATAACCACTATCGTTAGCATCGAATGAGATAATCAGATCATATTGCAGTGGAGTTCTGGCGATACTTTGGCCTCTACGGGACGGGATACCTAGAAGTTTGTACTGCATAGCTTCTTGAGATTTCACTCGGTAAAAGGACATATCATGATTCATATGTACTATTTGACGTTTGAGCCCTTTGTATTTACAACTGTAATAAATCTCATTTACTTTTAGGCGCCTGTAAGCCTCACCCTAGGTGAACGAGGGTGAATATTCCCCTTCACACTTTTCGTGGCGTTCGTTGTTGAATTTTGATACTGCACCAAAGGCTGTAATAGTGGCCGCACATTTGCGCTTCCAACGCAGTCAGGCGCATCATAATCCACCGTGAAGACTGTGACCGCGGTGAAACATCCACTGTCCACTACATTGGTCTCCCCAGGAAGGGAGCAGTCACCGTTGATGCAGGTATTGAGACCTGCGGAAACTATCGATCCATACTTGAACAAACCCGTGGACTCGTTGAAAACAGCGGTATCGACTCCGGCGCCCCCTGTCATTCGTGTCTGGTAGAATGGTGGTTTCACACAATAAGAGTCTATGAATGAAGTTATCTCTGGGTAGTTCACATTAATGCCATAGCCAAAGGGCAGCAATTGAGAGCCATTGCCGTTTTTGGCGAGTTGGTTGACAACGTCAACAGAAAGTTGGGCGTCGATGGTCGCCGGATCGGGAAAGTCAGATTTGGTTGTCGCATTGATCTCTTTGTAGCTGCGCTGCCCGCCATTGCCGCCGGAAAAGGCAATGGCGGGGTCTGAGCGCTCTACGGCTGCATAGCCACGAATCGAATCAGTAAGGGGGAGCAATGAAGAAGGATGGTGAAAATGTATACGTTGCACCAATCGTTCCGGATAGAGTATACAGGAAAGAGCCTGAACTTCGTGAGCACAGGGAGTGAAGCAGGCATGCCAGAAGATAGAGACGAACCCAGATTGTCTCCAAAATTTGGTCCAGACACCAGCAGATCTACAGGAGCGCCATTGAAGTATCTGGGCACGACTGTTCTCATTATTATACCATTCAATACCGAGGGACTGGATGGGAATCGTACCATAGTCCAGGGCAAAAAAGGTGCACGCAGCTGGCGTGCCGTTGTAGTACCAGATGTGAGAATCATTAGGATCTGTGCCGAACGAAGGAGCGCCCTTGGGAATCATCTAGGATGGATAGTAGAGTCAGCTTTTCTGGGGCGAGGAAGGGACACTGAGCCCTTGAAGGCTCCTCCCAAAACCAAACAACCAAGAAGCGTTAAGTGATGAAGCGGAATTGTTTCTTACGTCGTACTGAGAGGGTGCCGTCAAGGTGGCCTCCGTGGTGAATACTTCGGTTCCACCTTTGCCTGACTGATTCAATACAGGAGCACAATCCAAGCATTGTGACCAGCGGCCTTCAGCAGTCTGTAGAACTCCCTTATATTCGCGGAGGCGAATCCGTCGTCATTATTCAAAATGATGTTGAGCGCATTGGAGGCGACGGGGAGCAATGAGAGAGCTGCCGTCAGGCAGATGGAAGAGGAGAAATGCATGCTGCAGTGAGACCGCAGGGCTCAGACCAAATGCACAAAGAGAGACGTGCAGAATGGGACTTGGAGCCCGCGGAATGACTTCGTTAAGAGAAGCTCTGCAGTTGAGAGCACCTACCTTGCGACCTACCTTCGGAGCTACGCAGCCTTTATCTGCATTCTGATCTCATTGCAGCTACGGCGGCAGGTCCCACGTTGCCCATGGATCTATCGCAGTCCTCGTGTGTGCCGCTATGGGAGGCGATTGGTCAGGGAAAGCAGGTACCGGACGAGCTTCGTCTGATGTTCCTATCCGGCAAGTCCTTGGTTGGAAGAAGCAGGTCACTGATCGGACGGAAGACCAATGGACGTCATTGCTACAGCCATGTACTCGTGCTTTCGTCTATCTCACATCTCGACCAGCGGCGTGGTAGCTCGACTGTTCGGGTGCGGGACACCACAGCCGAAGGTCAACCGCGATAGATGCAGCAGGAGCCAGATGCATCTACGTACATATCAGACTGGAGATTTGATTATTTGCTTTAATACTTTAGTTGAGGTATTCGTTGGAACGAAACGCCATGAGAAATAGCTTTAGAGACACCTCATCTGAAGATCAAGCACAATGGGATTGTAGACTTCCCGCCTCAGGTAGGTGCAAGATCAATGGAATTCCATTTACCACGAGCTCTTCGAGATCGCTATGCTGTCAACCGGGATGTATTTCCTGGGTATCAAGTGATCGTATATAGACGCGGGCAATTCGAAATCTGCGTATCCTGCTTGCCCATATCGTCCTCTACCATCCTTTCCGCCTCATCTGCGAGACCCTTTTCACTGTTGCCCTGAAACTCTGCTTGAATAGCTCCCTCCATCGCTGGCTCTTCAGCCGCTTCCTTTTCATGCCGGGCCTCTCATGATATCGCTGTCTGGCCAAATCGGTCCGAACCTTGTTCTTAGCACACTGAATCTCCAATTGCCTCAACGCACGTCCAAAATTCAATCCTCGCTCTGGGTCTATTTCGACGGTCCGGCCAAGGGTGGGACGTGAGCGAATGGTGCGCCCGTTACGCTTAGCCCTCCCACCCGGATGTATTGAAAGGCCGGAATCATGGTATTGTGCAGTGTTGGGATCTTCTGAAGTGCTTCTCTCAATCTCAGCGGGAAAATTCATGGTGCCTGCTATCGACCCCTTGGACCGATTTCTTTGTTCACGCTGCGAGTAATAATCGGAAGTTCGGGACGTCTGGGACGCCTGGGATGCTTGAGATGCTCTAAAACTATTCTCGGCCATTGAAGCAGTTGACTCTCTTGGTCGTGGTTGGCGAGAGTTCCTGTTTCGAAATGTAGAGTCTAACAACCTGTTTATTTTTTCGCCACTGGCTTTTTCCGGGGAAGAAGATGAAGGGACAGGGCGTGAAGTGTTGGGCTGTGGAAGGTCTTGGAGCGAGTCCAGGTCGGCTGCGGAGGAGGAGGATTTAGACTGGGTTCGTCGCCGTGCTGTCGAGAGGAAAGGACGATGTTGCTGCTTCGCTAATCTGATAGCCTTTGTCCGCCATCGTTGAGGCGCTGTGTCTGATCGCCATGATGGGTGAATCGAGGGTGCTAGGCGGAAGAGAATTGGAGATGCTCCATGTCTCCACATAGGATCTCCCAGTCGTCGCAGCTCCATCTAAGATAGAGTCATTGCCAGCTTCAGCGTTATCAGATACAGTCGATGAGTTGCGCCCACTACTACAGCATTGAAGCATATGCAATAAAGTGAAATCATTATTATCAAGTCCCTGGCTTGGCAATTTTTGCGCGTCTCCCCGTCAGCCCTATATGTGTATCAATCTACCTACGTAGATATTCCTCACGATTCTTCTGCTTGCAGCTTTCACAACGCTTCAGAATTTCTTAATTACGGCGTGAAAGTCTCAAGGTTTCTAGGATCTCCTGAGATAGTGACATACGAGGGAAGAACGCTGCCTCCTCTGACACTGTCTTGGTGTTCGGAATCTTCAGGCTATCCTGATGTATAATTACCAAGGTAGGGACCAAAGCGGTCTTGTTCCTAGATACTGAAGTCATCCTTATAAACCACCAATGACACTACTGACGATTGTCGTAGGAGCTCCGCCATACGGGCGACCCCCGTCTTTTGGGGGCTTCCCTGGAAGCAATGCACCTCCAGGGATGGGCGCTCCACCGGGTACCTGTAAGTCCCGCCAACAGCTTGAAGGTTGCAGTTGCTGATATATGGTAGCTGCTCCCGGCGTCGGACCACCGCCAGGAATGCAGTCAAATAATCAACAGCCTGGACGACCTGGCGGGCTTCCCTCAAACTTCCAACCACCAGCCAATATGCCCAACATAAATTTTAACGCGCCCGTCATACGTCTTGGGACTACTGGACCTTCGAAACCAATGATGCCAACAGGGGATCCAGGCCGACGAGAGGCTGAGCCCAGATCTGCGCGTCCAGGCTTGGGTGCTGGACAGGGCATGGACGCTCAACGACAGGCGGTGCGGGAAAGTATGATGCAATTGGTGCCTCCCACCAAGGACGAAATTTGCCGAATTATCTTCATTGGGGGTATCACAGAAGGCTCCGGGGGAGACGAAGGCATTGAGCGGATCCTACAGTGTGCGGGGAGTCTGAGGCGTTGGATCAGGGCCATGGATGCGGACAACAAGGCATGCAGATTTGGCTTTGCAGAGTACGAGAATCCTGAAAGCCTTGCTACAGCCATAGAGGTGCTGAAAGACGTCGAAGTACCCATCAAGCCACAAGCGGTCAATAACGGCGTAAAGAAAGAAGATGGCGAAGAAAAGAAAGTGGAGAAGAGCAAATTATTAGTTCGTGCCCCCATCCAGTAGCGGAGATGTTCTTCGCTGACCATTTTGGCATAGATCACAATTGACGATAGTTCATATTCTTACCTTGAGCGGTGGGAGGCTGGACGAGAGGATCAAGATCCAATACAAGCTCAGCTGCGTCTAGATGCAGCTAAAAGTGCGCTTGCAGGTATGCTGACGGAGTTGGCCAATCCTTCTGCGCCAGTACAGATGAACGACATGTCAATCGTGGATCGCGATGGTGATTTCCAAATGCAGAATGGCGATGAGAAAACGGACGCTGAGGTCGTCACCATTCCTTTATCAGCTGATGATGAGCTTTCTGACATACCCGCTGAAATGAGGGAAACTGTTGCTAAGGAAATCCAAGCTTTTCGTGATCGCAGCACTCGTCGTGATATGGAACGTTTACGAAGAGAGGAAGAGATGGAGGCAATGGAGAGGCGCCGAAACATGGCCCCACGCCCTAGTCGATTAGCATCACCACCTCTGTCAGCACCCAGTGGTCCAGCTGGTGGTGCGAATGGCATCCCGGTCGGCCCAAGGGACCGGAACTTCCCTAACGCGCCAACCGGACCGAAAGGGTACTCGGAATCACAGTTACCGCGGGACTACCAGAAGGGGGTGACTTTTGTGAACGGAAGTGGTATGAATGGGGCTGGTGCTGCGGGCCTTATCGATCGGGAATTTGAGGACAGCGATGCTAGTGATGAAGAGATCGAGCGGAGGAAGAAAGAGAAGAAAGATGCAGAGCTTGAAAAGCAGTACCAAGATCAGAAGCGAAGATGGCTCAACAGAGAACGAAGTCGTACAGCAGCTGTAGAGAGAGAAAAGGCTCGAGACAAAGAAGAGCAAGGGCAAAAGGAGGCTGAAAAGGAAGCTGTGGCTAAGCGATTAAGAGAGTGGAATGACGATGCAGAAGCCAGTCGGAAAGCCGAGGAATACTACCTAGACCGAAGCTTGTGGATCCGAAACCGAGCCTCCTTTCGAAGTAGAGAAGCGAACATGGACGATGTGGATCGGAATGCAGAGGAGAAAGACAAGGCTAGAGAGACGCAACAAAAAGAGCAAGCTCGAGGCATGGCAGATGATTTCCTCAACCGACAAGCCGCAGAGCTGGACAATAAAGCGCCGAGGGAGCCGCAGCGATTCAAGCTTTCACTTGGTGCTGCTGCTCAGAAAGCTCAAGCTGCTGCGACTGGTCGACGAACAGTCGCTGAGGTTGAAGGGTTGTTGGAAGACGAAGAGGAAGGAGACAGTTCTGCGAAGAGAACCCTCATTCCTATCAAATTCGATAGTGCTGCTGACGCCTTGGGCCTAACTGAGGAGGAGCGAGCACAGGCAGTGAGGCAGCTCGCTGCAGATATACCGTCGGACAAAGAAGGGTTGTGGAAGTGGCCGGTTAAGTGGGAGTTCGTCGACGAGACGGTGCTCAGTGATCAACTAAAGCCGTTCGTGGAAAAGAAGATTGTCGAATATCTGGGAGTACAGGAGCAAATGCTTGTGGAGGTTGCCGAAGACCACATTCGAAAGAGAGGTGCGCCTCAGGCGCTGGTAGAAGAGCTCGAAGGGGTAAGTGGTAATGAACGTATTTTGCGGAGGAATGAAGCTGACAGATATCGTAGGCATTGGACGAAGAAGCCGAGGTGCTGGTCAAGAAGCTCTGGCGAATGATCATATTCTTCAGCGAGTCGGAGAAGCGAGGATTGTCTTCCTAAGTCATAATCGACCTGCCTACCATCTTCTACCTGGGCAATACCATATGGCAACTACCGGCCACGCTGAAGTCATGGTTACTATGGTTTATGGGATGTGTCACACATGTTGGCCATAGTCACTGTAAGTCAACATGGAGAAACCAGCCGATCGTAAGTCGGCCACCAACATCATATTAGCAGACTACCAAGCGATCATTTGAGCGCGGATGCACCTTCCTTCACCCAGTTCAAATCAATTGAATGCAAGCAGGTGAGAAGAAAGCCCGGCAGGAGCCAACAACGAAAACGGAATTGGCTTCAATGAATCTTTCTTGTTCCCAAAATATACCCAAGCCACCATAACATTAATCCAAAAGCCTTATTGCTCAGAACTCGGCATCTTTACTATTGATAGCAAAGTCCATTCCTTACCTTTCTGTCTCTCAATTTTCACCAGACTCGCAAAATGCGTCTCCTCTCCCTCACCGCCGCCTTTTTGGCTCCTCTCTCAATCCAAGCGCTCGTACAGTTCACAAATTCCGCATATTCAGGTATCACGGCCGGACAGGCTTTCAAGCTAACCTGGCAAGGTGATGGCACTGTAAGTCTCCTTTAGTCTTATCATCATCTGTTCCCTTGACCCATACTCGTCTCTCTCATCACATACATACTAACCCTACCCTTTCAACAAATCTAGCCAGTCACCATCACGCTCATGAACGGCCCCAGCGCCAATCTCGCCACCGTCTCCACCGTCGCTAGTACGTCTGATTTTCCTATAACGTCGTTTGCAGGGATGGACTATAACAAGCATCAAGCGTCTGCGATTTCGAGTTCGTACGATTGGACGCCGCCGGAAGATATTGCGAGTGGGACGTATGCGCTTTCGATCAGTCAGTTGGGGTATGTTGCGTCTTCCTTTTAGTAACCGAGATACCCTCGTCTTATTTAGGAGGGGGAGCATGGGCAAGACGTGAGCTGACGAATAGCAGATTCGTCAACTACTCCCCCCAATTCACCCTAACAAGCACCCACCCCCCATCCACCCCCCAATCCTCCTCACCCCCCTTCCCATTCTCTGCTCCCCCACCCGCAAGTTCCGTCCCCGCTACCGCTACCGCTACCGCTACCGCTACCGCTACCGCTACCGCAGCCGCAGCCGCAGCAGTAGCAAAAACAACAACGACTCCCTCCCCCAAACCGCCCATCTCCCCCATGAAATTCCAACCCCCCTACCCCGCCGGTCCGGGCAATGGCTCCTACATCACCACCACTGGAGGTAAGGTCGTGGGGCCGAAGGCTACGGGTGGGAAGCCGGTTGTGCCGAGTCCGAGTATGACTATTTATCATGGGAATGGGACGTTGGTGGGGGGAGCGGGGAGGAGGGAGGGGAGGTTGGTGGTTGTGGGGGCGGTGGTTTTGGGGGGGGTTTTGCTGGGGATGGGGGTTTGAGTCTAAGGGGAGGGTGTGGGGTTTGGGGGGTTTGAGAGGTTTGAGGGGGGGGTTGATGGGTGCTTGGTAGGATATTCGCGAACGATGGATCTTGGACTTGGCTTGAGGTCTGGTAGACTTTTTGGTCTTGTCGTTAATGGTATTGGTATGGCTTTGGCCTGGTGTTATGGCTTCTAGTGCACGAATTTTGATTTCATTGCTTCAAGATTCTCGTATTTTCGTGTTCTTCTCGTCAAGACTCTTTGGTTTAAGTCTTCAAAAAACTGTGGGTCAGATTGTGTCTAGGGTATCATCAAACACATCATTCCACCTCTCTTTCTCCCCGTCGAATTCCATCATCATTCTCCGCCTTCATCCACGGCATGGTGCCATCGCTCCTAACATACGAGTTTTATCTCTATTGCTTCGGACTAAATTGGACGCTCAAAGGTGTATCGTTAAGGCTCTATCATCAATTCATCAAGAGGCGGCGGGCCATGTCATGTCTTGGGTATCATCCACCACAACATCTGTCGCTCTCCCTCTTCCCCATCCAATCCCATCGTCGTTCTCTGTAAACCTCGCCCTCAAGCCCATATCCCTTTTAACAGGATATCATGCACACAACATCTCGCTCTTCCCCACCTAACGACATCAAGTCGCCTCATCATTCCCAAGGGAATCTCGTCTAGCATGCACATCCCTCCAAAACATGTCCCTCTCCTCTAAGATCTCCCTCGCCCACGCCTTCACCCCCTCCCCACGGATCCTCTCCGCCGTGGGCAGAAACTCCACCAAATCCACATCTCCTTCGCCGCGCCGCTCATACTCAATCATTTGCAGAAGGAGCTCTATTTTATCCACATCATGTACGAACTTGCTCTCCTCTGTGGTGCCTTCCTCGTATTCCAGAAAGATTCTCTTTATCTCCTGCCCCTGGTTGCCTCCACCCCATGCACCCAGCAGCGTGTCACATAGATAATCCATCGCATCCGACTCCCGTCGCATTTTTTCCTCCTTAGGCACGCCATCCTGAGGCGTGATATCGCCGACCAGACTCTCCGCCATGTCATGAACGAGCGCCATTTTCGTACAGTGCGGAATGTCGAGACCCTCGGTCACAGACGGCGGCGCGAGCATGGTGATGATGGACATGCGGTACATGTGGTCTGAGATTGATTCGACGCGGTTGATATCAGGGAAGCGGCGCCAGCCTTCGCGGGGGGTTGTTTTTAGGCGCTCGATGAGATGGAAGAATGGGAGGGGGGTTCGGGGTGGGGTTGATACAGTGGGGAGGGAGAAATCGCGGAGGGCTGTGAGAGATGTCAGTGAATATGGGGGGAGGATGTGAGATGGGGGGTTCCTTGATACCTTGTTGAACGGACCATGGTGTTCCTCCAGAAGCTGCCGCTGACGTCTGGGGTGCGCTGCCAGCGTTCCGGGCAGTTGGGTCATCGCCGGCACCCGGTGCAGAAGTTCGTCTGGACATCGAAATGTATTACACACTTGTTATGGCAAAATTCAGCTGTAGCTAGCTTATTGAGGTGATGATGGTGTAGGGTGAATGTTATGAAGAGACGGAAGGGTCAGAGGCAAGGGGACCTTATGTAGACAGATAGGCATCCATGGCATGTCGGATATCAATCATGTGTCTGCATGACAGCAATGCTGCAGAGTATCCTCTGCTCTTTGAAGAAAACAAAAGAAAAGGGAATCTGCAGCTGGTTGGCTGCGGTTGATGGACCGGAGAGCGGCTCTAGAAGGACCCAGGAACATCTTATCTAGGGTCCAATGAGGCTCAACTTTAGCGGGGCTTCGGCGGCTGTCACGCTGCATTCCGGGGGATCTCCCGCCGCCTTCACTTTCCAGGGTTTTGTTTATATTCGAGCCCCACTTAACGATCCTGTCATTCAGTAACTTACGCGATGGATTCTATAAGTGCCATTGCACTGTGTCGTCGGCAGGTGTCTTCGGCGAGTGTCGCCCCATGAGATCAATCTATGATGTCTCGTTCTCAAGCACATTCCTATGAATTTGAAATAATCATCCATAATGGCAGCTCCCACAAATCCGAGCATTCCAACGTTCCTGACCAACGTTCACCTCCTTGACCTCGATCGACGCGAGGATTGGCCCGCTATCACTCCTCAGACTTTCACTCGCAAGAACACCCTACAGAATGAAAAGACTCGCGTTCACTGCGTGGAGTGGGCACTGTACCGGTTATTCGAGATTTGGGATCTGGAAGAGACGGAGAATGTTAGCATTGGCTTCTATGATTGACGCTTACGTGTTGCTGATACATTTTTGATAGAAGCTGCAGCCTTTCTTCCCTGCGCTAGTCCCTTTACAATCCCTCAATCTACGTGCGGCGCTCTTCAGATGCCTCAATGACCTGAAGAAGAACGAGACCCTTGGTAAGGAGGTTATAATCAGAAAGACCATGTTCGATGACTGCAAAGGCGAAAAGCTCCAGGAGCTACTAGCTTCATTCTCAACCTTCGTTCTGCGAAAGGTTCTTGCAAATGGCCAGGGCGGCAGACCGAGCATCGCTGGACGTTTTGCTATCGCGAGGAGGGTCACTGTGAAAGAGCACGCGTCTTTCTTGCCCTTGGCGATCGCTCATAGAGCATCTTTGACGGCATTGCTACAGAGGAAAAGGGACCTAAAGACTAGATACGAAGTATTTGGTAGCACCCTGGACGCGAAGGAGCAGGAACTTGACCAAAGATTTGGAGCAATAGTGCAGACCCAAGAGTATCTGGATGCGAATCCTATACCTGATCATACTGTGTCTCGAGTCTCCAAACTATTTGAGAAGAATTGGCAGGGCGACAACAGATTGGTGAATACTATCGCACGAGGGGAACACCAAGAATTGAAAGATACTCTATTGGACGCACCATTCCCGGTAACCTGGGCAAGGGTCTCAGAGGGTACATTTGACGGACCGACGGAGCTCAGCAGTCATGGACTCCTGGCAGATTTGGAAAAGCGGGTAGCTGAGCAGGAGGTAAGACTCAATCAGTGGAAAGACTTCAAGGAAGCGATGAAAAAAGATGTCAAGCATTCCGTCGGTCAAAATATGCAATCGCCGACGTTGGCGCGGGCGAAGATGAATACTCCAGCACTCCAGAAACAGAGGGATCTTGTTTTCAGCCCAAGGAAGAGTCCTAGGAAAAGCGATTGGGGCTTGCAGAATAATGAAGATTTCGTGTCTCCGACATCTATGTACGCGGAAAAGATCACGAACAGGAGCTTGGGTCTGGTGACTCCTGTGGACGAGAATTTCAAGAATTCTGCGATTGGCAAAGCCAGTAAACAAGATCATGACAGCAAAGAGAACCAACGCACCCGCATCTCTTCTTCCTCAGACGATAGTGACCAGTCTGGGTTTTCCGAGATCTCAGCTGGTGATCAACTCTACGGGAGTCAATCCACAGCTAATGGACGGATCAACTACACAAGTCCATCACCTGCATACAATGGGAACCGAGGAACGTCTCAAGAGAACCGCAAGCACAATCACGCAGGAGCCAACGAAGTTGAAGAACCCCAGGATATCAATGAAGATGACCTCCTCGCCAACGAGATCATCTCAATGACCCTCAACGCAGCCCCAACACCGGCCAAGCCGAAGCTCTCCTTGGTAGAACGAACTCGTCAATCAATAATGGCCTCATCGACTCCCAGCGGACTCCGACCATTCACCGTAGAAGACGACTCACCACTACCACATTCCCTCCCAGCAATAACAGAAAACCTAGATTCGCCAACCCCACACCACCCCCACAGCCCAACAAAAACCCTCCTCGAACGCACCCGACAGTCAATCTCGCTCCTCCCCCCAAAGCCCCGCCAATCCAACACGCACGACCCCCACCGCCGGAGCTCGAAAATCTATCCTACGAATCAATTCGAAACGCCGAGGAAGGGGATGATGCAGAAGGCGAGGGAATTGACGCCGCCGGAGGAATTGTTCAGTCCGGGTGCGGGCTATGATAGTGTTTTCAAGAGTCGGCCGAAGGTGGGGTTCAGTCCTGTTGGGTCGCCTGAGCTGGGGGATGGAGGGGTGGAGGACGATGGGATGGGGGATGAGGAATCGCCGCTTGTGCGGGCGACGACGGCTAGAACGTAGTGATTTGTGCCGTTGATTCACGTAGTGCAGATGTTGTGGGCGGAAAGAAGAAAAGCATCTTCACTGCTAATTCATCTGTTCCCGTCCGTTCGTCGACCGCTCCCATGCCTTTGAACTAAAGCATCAAGAACATCTTTCAATCAAACCCCCAATCCCCACCCCCCCTACTCACCCCCCTACTCCCCATCCACCCCCTCTGGATCAGGCGCCAACCCACCCAACCTCCCCGTCCCAACCCTCCCCCCCTGCCCCTCCACCAACACATCAAACAACATATCCACCGCGCCGTACGTCTCGACGAAATAGCGCAGCCCGCGGATCGTGGACCCCGTCATCGCCCCTATCCGCACAACGTACCAAACATTAGCTCAGATCAGATCAGCCTCTCCATGAGCAAAGAATTGAAGAACTAATCCACAGCCCAACATCCTCTCAACCCTCCAAAGCCCCCACCACCAAAGAAACCCAACCAAAAAAGAAAAAGAAAAAGAAAATAGAAAAACAAAACCTACAGGTCAACCTGCGCCCCACCGGCACAACCGTCAAATATACCCCCCGAAAGCGATACTCCAACAGCGTCTCGACCGGCTTATTCAGCTTCTTATCCACCTTCTCGAGAAACTCATGGCGCGCGGCGCTCAGGCAGATGAGGGAGCGGGTGATGGGGAGGGGGGAGGCGTCGAAGGAGTGGATTTTCAGGGTTGTGGGGGGGCGG